>Ga0181404_1000053_pt1 | contig 30261 bp, 39 predicted proteins | sample 27SPOviralmetaG_FD_130133 | JGI IMG/M metagenome (GOLD analysis project Ga0181404, IMG submission 130133) | Marine viral communities from the oligotrophic San Pedro Time Series (SPOT) site, San Pedro Channel, CA, USA - 27 SPOT_SRF_2011-10-25 | ecosystem: Environmental > Aquatic > Marine > Strait... | reverse complement strand
GCAGCTTAGATCAACTTAAAGCATACCCCCCTGCCAAGCTAGGCAGATACACCCCCACAAAACCTTTGTTTATCAATAGCTTATAAAATAGTTTATCAATTATGCATTTTTTTCTTGTATCCATCATCACCCCATGCAAGGATGTATCCATCGGAAGTTTAAACGAACTAAGACGCACAAGGTTAAGACCTAGCAGATAGCAGAGTACTCAAACCGACTAGACGCATAATGAAAAGAGCCTCTAAGAAGACAAGACTAAAAATTAAGACTTGACTACAAGACGAAAATAAACAAGACTGAATACACAAGCCCTAGAGTAAAGGGAAAGAAGACATAAAGTATCGTAAAGCCTAGACGTTACAGAGTATCGTGATGCAGCTAGGATGCGTTCAAGCCAACCTGATTGAGCTTTATGTAGTTTTTCCTAGATTGTGATCTACTCAATGCTGACTAAATGATCCGCTTAAAGAACGGACTAGTGAAGAAACCCGATAGACGTAAACCGTTTGAACTACGTCTTTGAGCAAGGGTGGATAGCACACGATTGTTGGATGCAAAGCCCAACTCAAGAACGGTAAAATACATCAGTCCGTCTACAGGATGTCGGATGTCTTTTGTTTGGACGCATCTAGTCTAACGGTTCAAAGCCGCATATGCTTGACATATGGGATAAATTATAATTAGATGCGTCTTACTGAATACATCTAACAATGAGGTAAGACATGACACAGTACACTAGAAACATCTTGAAAGTTTACAATCAGGCTACGCAGTCAGAGATTGACCACGGCATGACATGGTACGCTGACGCTAAGTCGGACGCTCAAAGTATGGCTGACAAGTACGAACTACCGCTACACATTGTAGTCGGTGTAATTGCTGCACTCAGTCCGACTAATCGCTGGGAACGTAACTTGATTGACGCTGACAATATGCTCAATACGTTTGTCACTGGTGGCTATGTCGAAAGCTGTACGCCATGCACCTATAAGACAATGCGTGATAAGGCGTGGTCTATCTTACAGACTACACCGCATGACGCTGACGCTGTGGCTTTCATACTCAACGGCCCTAAGATCACGGACTTCTTTTGGTGCATCATAGGTAAAGATGTGTGTGTGATTGACGGTCATGCTTGGTGCATAGCTAACAATGATCGGCGCACAATGCAGGAAGTGCCGAGCATAGGTAAGAAGATAAGACAAGACTTGCAGACCTGCTACAGTCGGGCAGGTAAAAAGCACGGCATGACTGCATATCAAATGCAAGCTGCGACTTGGGTTGCGTGGAAACGTATACATAATGTTTAGGCTTGACAACTAAACTAAACTATGATCTAACTTAATCAGACAAACAATAGGAGATACAAAATGTTTGTACTATTCGCAACTAAACCGCTCAATGATGGCACACAAGGCTATCGCTTTAACTTCGCTGGCATCAAAGGTTTGACACGCAAGCGCAAGGTTCTAAACCGCATAGGCTTGAACACTGACGGATGCATGACATGCTTACACTTTGGCAAGCGTAGCATCTACATTGAGCGCAAGCCTAACCGCTCTACTGAACGCAAGTTCCACCACTTTGCAGGGTGACATAGATGCTAACCCATATGACTAGGGATATCTTGGCAGAGGCATGGCATGATTGTGTCTCTGCAAAAGATAAACTAAAAGCACTAGATGAGTTTTACTTTTCTAGTGTACATGAAGACACAGTGAAAAAGCTAGACGATAGCTTACACACGATAGCTGAACTACTTAAAGGAGATACAAGACTATGACTGAATTTTCAAAACCAGTACTGAAAGAACTACGTAAGCAACTGCAAGCCGTGCTTGACAGTAGCGGCATTGACGGTTTCACTTTTGATATTGGCAACTGTAGATACGGTGGCGGTGAGGCTACGTTCAAGCTTACGGTAATGATTGAAGGCGGCAAGTCTAGGCAAGAACAAGACCTTGAGCAGATGGCTAAGCTCAGTGACTTTGACACTACCAAGATTGCCACAGTGCAAGGCATGAGGGTGTCACTTGTTGGCTACAACTCCAAGGCTCGCAAGCGTCCGTGGATCATGCAAGACTTGACAACAGCCAAGCAATATGTTCTAGATGATTACCAAGCCAAGAGATATTTTGGTATGGTAGCAGAGGTATCGTAATGTGGGAGTACGCTGGTGCGTTAATCTAATCTGTGGTAATACAGAGAAGAACTTAATTGCCTAAGTGTAGAGGGTTCGATTCCCTCTCTCCCTACCATGAAACAAAGGAGACAAGACAATGAATAATGTAATACACTGCGAGACACTCACTATTTTTGCAGAAGTAATCGGCCTTTTAACAAAAGAGGGATTGACATTTAACGCTACTGCATGTGAGAATAAGTTTGTAATAGAACTTACTGGAGGCTTTTAAGATGAATGTACTATCACTATTTGACGGAATGTCATGTGGACAGCTTGCCCTTCAGAGGGCAGGCATCCAAGTAGAAAACTATTTCGCAGCTGAGATTGACAAGTACGCAATCAAGGTGACACAAGCAAACTTTCCTGACACCGTACAGCTTGGTGATGTGCAAAGTCTACACACAGAAGATGAGGGCTTACATACAAGCTACCCAGAAGATGATCCACGAGCATACGAGATTGACCTGCTCATTGGTGGCTCACCGTGTCAGGGCTTCAGCTTTGCAGGTAAGCAACTTAACTTTGATGATCCACGTAGCAAACTGTTTTGGGAATACGTGCGACTACTCAAGGAACTAAAGCCTACATACTTCTTGCTTGAGAACGTTAAGATGAAGAAGGAAAGCATGGACGTTATCACTGAGGCGCTAGGTGTTGAGCCTATCTTTATCAACAGTAGCCTAGTGTCTGCACAGAACAGACAGAGGTACTACTGGACAAACATTCCTATGGAAAGTATGCCTGATGACAAAGGCATTGTGTTGTCTGACATCTTAGAGGATGGCTTCACTGACCGTGACAAATCATTCTGCATTGACGCTAACTACTTCAAGGGTGGCAACCTCAAGTCATACTTTGATAAGCACCGTAGACAGCTAGTCTTTAGCAAGGATGGTATGTGCCATGTAGGTGACGCTGACATCAGCGACAAGTATGCATACGTTAATCGTGTGTATCACCCTGATGGCAAAGGCCCATCACTTGTAGCCTCTGATGGTGGACACCTACAGCCTAAAATATCTAAGGGTACTACTGAGTACAGAAAGCTAACACCGCTAGAGTGCGAGAGATTACAGACAGTGCCTGAGGGTTACACTGCCCATGTATCTAATACACAGCGCTACCGTATGCTTGGCAATGGCTGGACTGTGGACGTAGTGTCACACATAATGAAAGGACTAACACAATGAAGTACATAGTATATGTAACTATCCGTAACTCTTACGAGGTAGAAGCTTCTAGTAAGTATGATGCTGAAATGCAAGTGAGAGACATGGACGCAGAAGAAATACTTAATGATAGCGACTTTACAATACAGGAGATAGAGGAGACTACACAATGAAACTTACAATCAACACAAACGCATTCCCTGATGTACCTAAAGAACACCTAAAAGAAATGCTTGGGATACTGCCCTATTGGGTAGGCGAGTACGTCCTACTAGGCCCAGACATGGGCATCGTAAACTACATGACTGAGCGCTATGGCTTTGGTGAACTGTGGCACTTCAAGGGCGAGGTACTAGAAGATGGTACGTACCGCTACCCTGAAGACCCTGACCTGCCATACGTTGCTAAGATGAGTACGCCCAACGGTAACGTTTACTTCTACGAGCGAGCTATGCTTGCACTACCCTTGCCTAACGGTGAGTACTTCGTAACAAGGATGGACTAATGAATAGCGCAGAATATGACAAACTATTTGCAGCAATATCTGCACACTTCTTAACGCAAGAACTGCCTGACAATTGGCGTGGCTTTACCCATGATGAGCTTGAAGTGTGGTTCGTAGAGTGTGCCGTAGAAACCTACGAGTATTGGGATTGGGAACAAGTGTACGCAAAGATTGCAGACATAACAGACACCGTACAGACTAAGGTATATAATACTTAGACGTAAGGACTATTGACATAGCAGATACTGTTGTGGTATATGCTGGTAGGGATAAAGAGAAAGGTAAACACATGAGTAAATGGACACAAGCACTAGCAGAACAAGGCATTGACTGCTCGAACTGGAAACACAAAGGTTTCGACAGAGTACCTGCTGACGTGTGGGAAGACTTACTCTATGAGATAAACAAGGCAGAGCTAGAATATGCTGACAACTACAGAGCCTATCGCTTCAAGGATGGGCTACACATCGCAGCTTACAAGAAGGCTGTGAACAAGGGTTGCTGTGGTGAGGCACAGTGGTGGACTAAATCTAGGTCAGGCGACATATGGCGCATTGGCTGTAACTACGGACACTAAAGGAGAATACTATGGACTACTTTGCAATACCTATCAACCAGTACAACATTGATCTACAGAAAGAGATTGATGATGCAGAATGGCTTGGTGACTTTGATCGGGCTGACTTCGTTAAAGAAGAACTAGAAGATGTCAAGCGCATGATTGACAATGGCGAACTGTGGTATCCCACACACTAATATAGGAGAGAGACTAATGAATAGATATTACGTTGAATACAGAGAGTTTGTTGGTGACACCGACTGTAAAAGTATATACCTTTATGCACGTAAACTATCAGACATTCACGAAATGATGGATGAGTACAATCTAGTAGTAGTGGATCAAACAGATTAAAAAGGAGAGAGACTAATGACTATGACAGCAGAAGAAATATTAGAGAACCAAACTAAATGGCAAGAGGAACGTGATGCAGCCAACGCTGAAAAGAATGCAGCTACTGAACACCTAAGCCAAGAGCAACGTGAGGCTATTGAGTTTGCATACAAGACTATACTTGGTGCAGAGGGTAGCTTACATGAGATGCTAGACTTAACAATGGATGACGCACGATCAATCGACCGTACAGAGTGGATACTACGAGGCGCATTCCCTTCTTTATGTGTGCGAGACTAAGCGCATTGGTAGTAGGCTCACAAATAATATTGCCCTTCCTCATTGCATATGTGGGGGGCTTCATCTACTTTCTTTGGAAGGGTATTGATGATGATGATACGTAGTTATATAAAGCGAGTGCTTATCGCCTTCAGTGTACTAGTCAACGTACTGCTAGGTGGTAGCAACAGTCAAACATTCAGTGCTAGGAACTGGCAATGGCGAAGAGACAAGAGGCTTAACGTTGTGTGGGCTATTGATCTTGTAATAGGGAAAGGACACTGTTCAGAATGTTGGGTATACTGGAAGACACGCAAGCAATGGTAAAGGCAGGTAACGTAAGGCAGTTGGTGGCAGAGTATTTATCATCAATAGCTTTCCGTAAGCTAGGTAAAGCCTCACAGCAGGACTACCATGCCTGTCTTGGTATCATCAAGGATGATGTAGGCCACGTCAGTCTTAGTAGATTAGATGTGCCTCTGATGCAGAGATACTATGATGCTTGGCTAATGAGAGGGACATATCGTGCTAACAAAATCGCAGCGATCATGTCTATACTTATTAATTGGGGCAACAAGAATAGTTTAAACTTAAACAATCCTATGCCCTTCTTAGACAAGACACCTAACCCATCACGTAAAGTTATATGGGAACCCGGACAAGTAAAACTATTCTTAGATACAGCGTACAGTGAATGGAAGTGGCGATCCATTGGCTTGATTGTACATATGGCATACGAGTGGGGTCAGCGTGTAGGTGACATGCGACTGCTGGTCTGGTCTACTATAGACTTAGACAAGCGGCGTGTAGACCTGACGCAGAGCAAGCGTGGTGAAGATGTACACCTACCTATTAGTGCAGCCCTTCACCGCCTACTGACAGAGCAGAAAGATTTGTTTGGCTTCCAGCCCTACGTTGCACCTCAAATCGAGGCAAGAGATGGGGCATACAAACCATACATCAAACCCACTTTACATAAGTATGTCAATCAGGTACTAGCAAAAGCTAATCTACCAGATGAACTAACAGCTATGGATATGAGGCGCACTGCCATCACTGAAATGGTTGAGGCTGGGGTGGACATAACGCAGATCAAGCAGGTGAGTGGGCATACTAACATCAACAGCCTGACACCTTACATCAACCACACCTTTACTGGTGCATCAGAGGCACTAGCCCAGCGCACTGCGTTCAAGGAGAAGTGACATGACAGTATGGCAGAAACATATAGAATACGCAGAAGAGGTATCACGCAACGGTGCATACCGTGGTGACTGTCCGTTCTGCAACAGCAAGAATACCTTTACTGCTGAGACTAAGATGGGTGTGTTGAAGTATAACTGCTTCAAGTTATCCTGTGATGTTGGCGGTAGGTATGACACAGACATGACACGACAAGAGATGGAGAGTTACTTCGTGAAACCATTAGTAGAAACATACAGCAACACTAACAAAGAAGAACCTTTCGTGTACCCTGAACACGTAGTAGATAGCAGTCAAGTAACTGACGGTCACTTGCGTAGGTTTGTAGCTCGTTGGCCTACCCTAGACCACGAGACTTTACTGTACGACATCAAAGATAAACGTGCCGTGTTCCCTATCTGGCGAGGCAATACTATAGTAGATGCTATTGGACGTGCGTTAGATGATGCTATACCAAAGTGGTACAGATACGGTGGTAGTGCTCACTACTACAAAAGGTCTATGTCTAGTAAAAATGGTACATATGTTATAGTCGAAGATGTTATTAGTGCTATCACTGTGGCTAAGAAAGTACAGGGTTCGATAGGCTTTGCTATCCTTGGTACTAGCTTGACAGATAAACATTTAGAGCATATAAGTGACAACGCAAAAAAGGTTATCGTTGCACTAGACCCTGATGCTCTACAGAAAACGTTGAACTACAAGAAAAACATAGAGTTATGGACAGGTCTACCTACGTATGCTCTGTATCTTCAAGATGATTTGAAGTACGAGAGGCCTGAGGATTTAGATGAACTAAGGAAACTAGCCTATGAAGAATACGAGAAACCCTATGGCTAAAGACTTGAGACAACCTAAGTACAAACCTCAAGTCATACCCGATAAGAAGAAACCTAAACCAGTACGTAAAGAGAAACATAAAGGAGATATACATGACACAGACAAACATCAACCCTAGAACAGGTAAGCCTAAGTACTACAGAGGTGAAGGAACGAACGTTAAAGGTAGTGCAGAAATACAAAAGAAAAGAAATGTAAAGAGTAACGTGCATCGTATGTGGGTAAACGGTAAGTACATACCACAAACACACCCCTTGTACAAACCGGGGCGCTACAAATCTTTTGGTGACGCTGCGTTCAGTGCCTTGCAGAAAGACAAGCAGATTAAAGAAGGGTATGTCTACGCTATCCGCAACAAGGCATGGCCTAATTGGATCAAGATTGGTAAGGCAGTAGACGCAGAGGACAGGCTTAACGGTTATCAAACAAGCTCACCTATGCGTGACTATGAGTTGATCTATTCAGTATACTCTGATGATCGTAACACGGCTGAGCGTGATGCACACAAGGCATCAGAGCGTATCGCTGAACGTAAAGGTGAGTGGTTTAAGTTAAGCGAAGATCAAGCGGTGGGTGTACTGAGGGAGATAGCATGACCCCAAGAGAATCATCACAGATAGAAGCTGAAAGAACTTTTGAAGAGTTCATCAAGTGGACAAAGAGATCATGTATGTTTATTGCAATAGTATTATTACTGGTTGTCTTTGGTTGTAACAATGGAGTAGAGGTTGGTACAAAAAAGACAGGCAGTAAGTACAATGGTGCAGTCTATGAACCAAGTAATGTAGGAGAATAAATATGATTGAGGCAACTTACGTTGACCACATGGGTAGTGATCTTAGTGTGGTCAATGCAGCTAGGGTTAGCTTTGGTAAGAAGAGTGGGCTTGAGTGTATTGATATGGTTAAGGGTGTCTATGTTATGTCACAGAAAGATACCAAGCTGATCTATTACCTAGCCAAGCACAAACACATGTCACCCTTTGGTCATGCCTTTGCTACGTTCCATGTCAAAGCACCAATGTTTGTAGCACGTCAGCTAGTCAAGCATAAGTTCCTGCGATGGAATGAGATTAGTCGTAGGTATGTGGACGATGAGCCTGAGTTTTATCGGCCTATAGAATGGCGTGGACGTAGTGAAGATAAGAAGCAGGGTAGTGAGGGTGTAGTTGACGTAGGTGATTGGGGCGATACAAACTGGGCCTGTCTCAAGGCCTACAAAGATTTACTTAATCAAGGTGTCTGCCCAGAGCAAGCACGTATGGTACTGCCACAGTCTATGGTGACTGAGTGGTACTGGTCAGGTAGCTTGGATGCATTCTCAGATATGTGTGTTCTGCGTTGTGCCAATGACACACAAGTTGAGACACAAAAGGTGGCAGCAGCAATCAGTGTTAAGATGCATGAGTTATTCCCTGTGTCATGGATGGCACTTGGTACAGGAAGGCAGCAATGACCTACGCAGTAGAGATTGAGATTGAACTAGGTGAGTACACCTTTGTCCGTAGGGAGAACCCTTGGACAGAAGACCATAAGGTATGGGTATTCAACAACAGGTGGGAAGCAGAAGAAGAAGCTAAACGGTGGAACACAGGAAGAGTTGTACCTTATATTTTTTATGGAGATGCTAATGGAAATCGCTCTGATAAGAACATTACTTGACAAGGACTTCTATGAAGATCACAAGGGTATCCGTACCCCGGACAAGTTGTTCACAGCAGAACTACGTAAGATAAAGAACACGTTAGACTACGCTATGCAGCAGTACGATAAGACTATCACACCTGCTGAGCTTGAGGCGTTGTTCTTTACACGCAACGTCCTTACTACATCTAACAAAGATATGTACAAGGATTTGTTTAAGAAGATAGACAGAGAGAAACCACTATCAAAGGAGATTGCACAAGAGGTACTATCAAAACTATTCCAACAGGTAGTAGGTGAAGAGATTGCTAAGCTAGGTTTTAAGTATGTTAATGGAGCAGAGAAAACACTAGAGCCTATGCGTCAACTGCTATCCACATATCAGGATGACTTCATGCCTAACCTCAAGATAGATTGGGGTGACATATCTATTGACAGTTTACTTGAGGCTAACGATGTACAGTCTAAGTGGAAGTTTAACATACCATCACTACGCAACCGTATAGAGGGTATCAGTGGGGGTCACCTAGTTATCGTAGGTGCAAGGCCCAACACAGGTAAGACTAGCTTCCATGCCTCTCTCATTGCGTCTGACGATGGGTTTGCTAGGCAGGGCGCTAAGTGTATCGTCTTGTGTAACGAAGAGCATTACTCTCGTGTAGGTGCTAGGTATCTTAGTGCTGCTACTGACATGTCTATGGAAGAGGTCAAGGGTAACTACGCCTTAGCTAACACAAGATACAAACCAGTGCATGACAACATCAAGATATACGACAGCACAGGTAAGGACATGTCTTGGGTTGAGGCTTTAGTCAAAGCATACAAGCCTGATATATTGGTGCTTGACATGGGTGACAAGTTTGCAACACGTAACACAGATAAGTCAGACATCTACTTGAAAGAGGCAGCGATACATGCTAGAAATATTGCGAAGCAGTATGACTGTGCAGTTATATGGATGTCTCAGTTGTCTGCTGTAGCTGAAGGTAAGGTGTACGTGGATCAGTCAATGATGGAAGGCAGTAAGACAGGCAAGGCAGCAGAGGCTGACCTTATGATACTTATTGCTAAGAACCCTGTAGTAGAAGGGCAAGATGAGCAGGACACACAGCGACACCTTAACATAGCCAAGAACAAGTTACGTGGTGGGTGGCATGGTGTTGTACACTGCGAACTAGATGGAGCAAGAGCGAGGTATATGGCATAATGAAACGAGTACTAGACGTAGAGAACAGCATTACCTTACGTAACGGTAAGATATTTAACGACCCTTTTGAACCTACCAACACGCTGACAGAGGTAGGTGTGCTGTGCTTAGAGACAGACGAAAAGGATTTACTTTGCTTTGATCACTCAGAGCGCAATGACTCAGAGGAAAACAAAGCTAAGCTACAGGCATGGCTAGACACAACAACACTACTGATAGGTCACAACTTACAGTATGACTTATCGTGGTTGTGGGCTAGTGGTTTTAAATATGATGGAGATATATACGACACCATGCTTTCGGAGTATATCTTACAGCGTGGGCAGAAACAACCGCTTAGCTTAGAGCAGTGTGCAATACGCAGAAACTTAGAGCATCAAAAGGATGATACGCTAAAGCAGTATTACAAGAAAGGATACAATACAAATGAGATACCCTTGGATAAACTCAGTCACTACCTTGAGCTTGACTTGCGTACTACTGGTGAGTTGTACAAGTCCATCGAAGAAGACTATGCCGAACCCACCGCCCACTCCCTCAGAAGTATTCAGGACATTACCTTCCGTACCTGCCGCACCTTGGGACGAATGTACATGTCTGGAATCAGGGTGGATAAACCCGCCCTTGAACACGTCAGAGATGAGTTCCAACGGGAAAAAGCAGATATCGAAACCCGGCTGTCCTCAGAGGTGCGAACCTTAATGGGCGCTACGCCTATAAACTTAAACTCACCAGAGCAACTATCGCAGGTTATCTTTAGTCGTAAGATACACAACAAAAAAGAATGGTCAGACTTGTTTGAGTACGCTGATAAACCAGAGGACTACAAGTCAATCATATCAGCTAACAGTAACCTGATGTTAAAGACTATACCCTTACACTGCAGTACATGTGATGGTAAGGGTACGACCTTCAAGACTAAGAAGGATGGAACATTATTCAAGAAAGGAAACATATGTAAAGACTGTGGTGGCAAGGGCTACCGACTTAAAGAAACTAAACAGATGGCAGGGTTAGGATTTAACCCACCGCCAAGTAGAAAATGGATAAGCTATAATGGCTTCGCAACAGGAAAGGATAAACTAGATGCGCTTATTGCAACCGCTAGTAACAATGGGATGGACTCAGCAAAGAGATTCTTACAGGATGCTAAAAGGCTTAGTGCTATTAGCACCTATCTCAATAGTTTTGTGGATGGTATTTCAACCTACACCAAACAAGACGGATTCTTACACGTCAACCTTACCCAGCACATCACCAGTACAGGTAGATTCTCTGGAAGAAACCCAAACATGCAAAACATGCCTAGAGGTGGAACCTTCCCCGTAAAGCGTGTGTTTGTATCTCGCTGGGATGGTGGTCAGATCATGGAGTGTGACTTTGCTCAGCTTGAGTTTCGTGTCGCAGCTTTCCTTGCACAAGACAAGACTGCTATGGATGAGATCGACACAGGCTTTGATGTACACAGCTATACTGCCAAGGTTATCAGTGATGCAGGGCAACCTACGTCACGTCAAGATGCCAAGGCCCATACCTTCGCCCCTCTCTTTGGGGCAACAGGGTATGGCAGAAGTAAGGCAGAGGCTGCGTACTACACACACTTCACTCAGAAGTATAAAGGTATAGCTGAGTGGCACAAGAAGCTAGGCAATGAAGCCGTTAGATTTAATAAGATCACCAACGTAAGTGGTAGGCAGTACGCCTTCCCTGACGTTATACGTAGGCCTAACGGTACACCATCTCACTTTACTATGATTAAGAACTACCCTGTTCAAGGCTTTGCTACAGGTGATGTAGTCCCGGTTGTTCTTAACGAAATGGATGATAGACTAAATAGTTATCGCTCATGCATTGTAAATAGTGTGCATGACTCTATGGTTATAGACGTACATCCAGATGAGAAAGATCAAGTATTACAAATAGTTAGCTACCTCAATGACAACCTTGGTGACTTGATTGAGAAAGCTTACAATGTAAAGATGAATGTACCTATGTTATTAGAAGCTAAGATAGGTAACAATTGGCTTGACACAGTAGACGTTTAATGATATAACATGGCTTCTAACTTTATGAAAGGACATAGAATGAATAATGTAGTTCCTCTAAGTGTACAGAACATGAACCTAGCAGATGCAATGGGTTTTTCTTCTAGTACTAGTACATCTAAACCAACATCAGACTTGTATCGTGTATCTACAGGAGTGATCCAAGAAGTAGTAGACGGTAAGGTAGCAAACTCACCTGTCTTTAAGATTAAGAAGGGTGATGATTTGTTTCTTAGCCGATCAATAAGTGTTCGCTTTTTTGTTGAGCGTCAGCGCTGGCAGAAGTGGGACAGTGCAGTTAATGCTTTCCAACGTACTGTGATGTCTACTAACTTAAACGCAGACCTAAAGGATACACTAGGTACGTTTAACTTAGGCCGACCATCAGGGTACATCAAAGACTTCAAAGCATTACCTAAAGATCAGCAAGACTTTATCCGTAGCGTTAGTCGGGTAAAGGTTTTGATGGGTATGGCTACCTTTGATGATACATTCACAGAGGATGGTGAGCCTTCTGTAGAGCACAACGGTGAAGTTCCTGTGGTGTTTGACGTAAAGAACAGAGAAAGCCTACAGTCTCTTAACGATACTATCGGCAAGCTTATGACTAAGCGTGTGTCACCTGTTGAGAACTTGATAGGCCTAACCCCTGAGACACGATCAATGCCTAACGGTAGTATGTTTGCTGTTATCAGTGCATCATTAGGTGCTACTGTAGGTTTTGCTGATGGTGACAACGACACGTTAAGTAACTTCATTGATTACGTGGAGCGTAACAACGAGTATATCCTTAGTAAGTGGGAAGAGTTAAACGTAGAGCGTATCTCTGATGAAGAAGAAGATATCGTTTCTAAGATCGTTGACGTGCAGGACTTTGAGTAATGCATCACGTAGCGGAGTTAGCTATTCATTCATTCCTTAGGGGTGTGCTTGATGGTAAGGCCTCTATGCCTGATGATGTTATTGACAAAGTAGCAGAGGATGTACGTGCGGCTCTTACCAAACAGTTTCAGGATGATGCTAAGAAGCGTGAGTTTAAACTAAGGATGTCCAACATTGGGCGTCCTACCTGCCAGCTTTGGATGCAGAAGAACCACCCCGAACAAGAGGTGTCTAAGCCTGTATCCTTCAAGATCAACATGATGATTGGTGATATTGTAGAGGCTGTGTTCAAAGGTATCCTACGTGCAGCTAAGGTTGACTTCCAAGATAACGACCGGGTTGCATTACAAATAGCTAAAGGTAAGGAGATTAGCGGAGAGTATGACATGGTGCTTGACGGTAAGGTGGATGACGTAAAGTCTGCATCGCCGTGGTCCTATGAGAATAAGTTCCAAGACTTCCACACATTAAATAAAGACGATACCTTTGGCTACGTATCACAACTCGTAGGTTACGCTAAGGCTGCTGACAAAGAAGTAGGTGGCTGGTGGGTAGTCAACAAATCAAACGGTGACTTCAAGTATGTCTCTGCCAGTGAGGTAGATCAAGACAAGACTATGAGTGACATTGAAAGCACGTATGATTACATCAACAGTGATGCGCCCTTTGAGCGTTGCTTTGAGCCTGTGCCTGAGACTTACAGAGGCAAGGCTAGTGGTAACACGAAGCTGTCTAGGACGTGTGGGTGGTGTGACTTCAAGCACAAGTGCTGGCCTAATCTACAGGCTCTACCCTCTAAGGTTTACAAAGGTGGTAAGACACCCCCAACAGTGGAGTATATATCCGTTGCCCAAGCCAAAGAGGAAGCATAACCCAAGAAGGTATCGCAGTGGACTAGAGCGTGAGGTTGCTGCGTACCTCAAAGACAAACAACGTATGGTCAGGTACGAGGTTCTAAAGATAGAGTGGGAAGACCTACGATATAGAACCTACACGCCTGACTTTATGTTAGATAACGGTATCATCATAGAGACTAAGGGTATCTTCGATAGTGAAGACAGACGTAAACATTTAGAGGTACGCAAGCAACACCCCCAGCTAGACATACGCTTCGTGTTTAGTAATTCTATGGCGAAACTATACAAAGGTTCTAAGACTAGGTACTTCCAGTGGTGTGAGAAGAACGACTTTATCTGGGCGCACCGTGTCATACCTGAGGATTGGCTGAAAGAGAAAGGCAGAGTAATAAAGAGTAAGAGGATTATCTTAAAAGAAAAGGTAGATAAATGAAACGTTACATAGAAGATGATGAGGTGGCCTTGATATTAAAACCTGCGAGTTTTGATGAAGATGGTTGGACAGGAGAGTTGAGTACAGGCTTACTAGTAGGTGAGTTAAAAGAGTTACAACTAGAAGACGCAGCTTACCTTGTACATTTAGCTACACTTATGGGTGCGTTCTTACATAAGGCACAGCTTGATGAAGACCTGTATGACGAAGTAGAAAGTTACAGGAATGATAAAATGGGTGTTGACGATCCTTTAGAAAAAAAGTATGAAGAAGTAGAAGGAACAGACGGTAAGGTAGTAAAGCTTACACGTTTCACTAAAACATTTGGGAGTGCTTAAATGTCAGACTACGATCCAGTAAGTAAGCCTATGCATTACGCATTGAGTGGTATAGAATGTATTGACTATATCAAGGAGAGACTAACACCAGAAGAGTTTAAAGGGTACTGCCACGGCAACCTTATTAAGTATCAACACAGGCACAACTACAAGGGCAAGCCTGTAGAGGATATGGAGAAGGCACAGTACTATCTAGTGAAGATGCTAGAGTCAATGAGGGAGATGCATAAATGAACAAGAAGTTCAGTGTCACCTTTGTGGTTGAGGTAGAAGAGGATGGAAACATTCTGTCATTAGTTGAGGATGCACACACAGAAGATATATATGACTTGATACACAACACCTTCCATGACATAGACGATATAGAGATAGATAAGCTACAAGTAAAGGAGAGATGGTAATGATTACGCAAGATGATATTGATGCTTTTGAAAGCTATCACGATGCAGATTTTACGTTTGATGCCTATCAAAAAACAGCAGCAGATACTGCGATTTACCCAACTACAACAGCTATTTTGTATCCAGCCTTGGGCCTAAGTGGTGAGGCTGGCGAAGTAGCCAATAAAGTTAAAAAAATTGTCAGGGATAAAGAACTCGACAGAGAAGGTATTGCCGCAGAGTTGGGCGATTGCCTTTGGTATATTGCTGCTCTTTGTCGTGATCTAAACGTAGAGATGTCAGTGGTAGCTAAGAACAACATAGCTAAGCTAAAGGCACGAAAAGAAAAAGGGACACTTAAAGGAAGCGGAGACAAACGATAATGGATAACTACTTACCAACAGACTATCAATCATTTATACACAAATCTAGATACGCAAAATACTTTGATGGCAAGGGGCGAGAGTCTTGGAGTGATACGGTAGAGCGCTACATGGATAATGTAGTACGCACTAAGATTGGTGATGACTCTTACGTAAACAACATACGTGATGCTATACTGAACCTAGATGTCATGCCCTCTATGAGAGCTATGATGACTGCTGGACCTGCATTAGAGCGTGACAACACTGCAGGGTACAACTGTAGTTACCTACCCGTAGATGACCCTAAGTCCTTCGATGAGGCTATGTTTATTCTCTTGTGTGGCACTGGCGTGGGCTTCTCTGTTGAACGGCAGTTCATCTCTAAGCTCCCCGAAATCCCCGACCTCTACGATAGTGAAACCATCATCGTTGTCAGGGACAGTAAGGAAGGTTGGGCTAAGTCTTTCCGTCAATTGCTGGCACTCCTATGGGCTGGTGAGATACCTAAGTGGGACATCTCTCGTGTACGCCCTGCAGGTGCAAGGCTAAAAACTTTTGGCGGTAGAGCCTCAGGCCCAGCGCCTTTGGTTGAACTGTTTAACTTTGCTGTACAGACATTCAAGAATGCACAAGGGCGCAAGCTGTCTAGTATTGAGTGCCATGACCTGATGTGTTTTATTGGTCAGGTTGTAGTGGTTGGCGGTGTACGCCGTAGTGCTATGATATCTCTGTCTAACTTGAGTGATGATCGTATGCGTCACGCTAAGTCAGGACACTGGTGGGAAACAGCACAGCACCGTAGACTAGCAAACAACAGTGTGTCTTATACTGAGAAGCCAGACATGGAAACTTTTATGAGAGAGTGGCTTTCTTTAGTTGAGAGTAAGTCAGGTGAGCGAGGAGTATTTAACCGTGAAGCAAGTAAGAAGCAAGCCGCTAAGAATGGTAGGCGTGATCCTGAACACGAGTTTGGGACCAATCCGTGCAGTGAAATCATTCTTCGTCCGTATGAGTTCTGCAATCTTACAGAGGTGGTTGTACGATCCACTGACACGATTGAAGACTTGGAGCGAAAAGTCAGATGCGCCACTATACTTGGGACAATCCAAAGCTCGTACACAAAGTTCCCCTACCTCAGAAAAATCTGGCAACGAAACACAGAAGAAGAACGGCTCTTAGGTGTATCTCTTACAGGTATCATGGACAACCGACTACTAACCACAAAGAACAGAGGGCTAGATAAAACACTAGAGCATCTAAAAGATGTAGCTGTTATCACAAATGCTGAGTGGTCACATCGTCTAGGTATACCTCAGTCTACAGCTATAACTTGCGTCAAGCCAAGCGGAACGGTGTCACAACTTGTTGACAGTTCAAGTGGGATACATGCACGTCACAGCCCCTACTACATCCGTACTGTACGTGGAGATAACAAAGACCCACTAACGCAGTTTATGATTGATAGCGGTATTCCTAACGAACCTGAGAACGGTAAGCCAGAGCAGACAACAGTGTTTAGTTTCCCTGTTAAGGCTCCTCAAGGTGCAGTAACACGTAACGACATGTCTGCTATTGAGCAACTTGAGCTTTGGTTAATGTATCAGCGTCACTGGTGTGAACATAAACCTAGTGTAACTATCACAGTGCGTGACTCTGAGTGGATGTCTGTAGGTGCATTTGTGTATGAGCACTTTGACGAGATGTCAGGTGTGTCTTTCTTGCCACACTCTGATCATACTTATCAGCAAGCACCTTATCAAGATTGCACTAAGGAAGAGTATGAAGTAGTATTAAGTTCAATGCCAGATAGAATAGATTGGTCTAAGCTCTCTGAGTATGAACAAGAAGACAACACTGTGGCAATGCAAACAATGGCTTGCTCTGGTGATGTGTGTGAAATAGTAGACCTAACATAAAGGAGATTATTATGGTTGAAGCATTTCAGTTTTTAGTAACAGCAGTTATTGGTTTTGGCATCGTAGATTCCGTTGTAGTACCTGCTGTAACATATGGAGTTGATCTAGTTAAGTCGGTCTTATGAAGTGGATACTAGTATTTATTATGTTTAATAATGGTATGCACCATGTACAGAGCCAGCCTATAATGTATGATGAATACGATAAGTGTAGGATGGCTGCTGCAAAAATCAGGAATCTTTTAAACGAAACAAAGCCTAATGAAACAGCTTACTCCCTAGCATTTTGTGTATCCGTACCTGAAAATGTCTGAGAGCAAGCTAGAACAAGAGGCAAAAAGATTCTTACAGGGAAGAGACAATGACGGTGATATTGAAAAGCTACGCAAGGAGTTGATCATATTACTTGAAAGGTTTCTACAACAACTAAAAAATAAGGGGGCTTAGCGGCCCCCTCTTTTCTTTTAATTACCTTTTTTGATATACGTTAGATGGTCTATGTAAGAGTTAAACATATTTAACTCTCGAAAGTTAAAGTCTCGTATGCTTGTTGCGGATACTCCGTTGCGTTGCATGTACTTTAACGCTTCTGCTTGCTGCTCTTTAGTGCCTTTAGTAGAAGCTCTGTACCGTAGCCTATCTAAGAAACCGGGATTCTCATAGTAGTCTAACATCTCCCTTGTTTCTTTTCTTGCTTGACTTAGCTCATACTTAACTCTATCTCTACGGTACTGCAGCAAGCTCGTTCCCTCAGGTAACCCCTGCCCCTCAGTAAAACGTTTATCCTTCAACAGCCTAGTCATCTTAGGCTCTAACAAAGGTGCTATAGACTCGTTGAATATCCTATCATACATTGGTATCTTACCACGCTGATCTGCTGTCCATGTCTGTAGCTCAGCTAATGAGTATGCTTTCTCTGCTGCTGTCTTACCTTGCTTGACGCTTATACCAAGTATACGAGCTAATGGATTAGCGTCATATATATCACCTTCTCGTGTAGCTACTCGTAGCTTTTCACCCGTGATGTTCTCTGATTCCCCAACCAATACCTCTAGTATATTATCAAAGTATTTAGTTGCGCTTTGCGTAAAGACTGCACCACCTCTAGCCTGTCTAACATCTTTAGCTGTATCTGTTTCAGTTAAGAACCCAACCATGCGGTTGACTGCATCAAGAGGCCTAGTAAACCCAGCAGATATATTACCTGTTGTTTTATATAATGCATCAAGTGTTGTGCCTCTGTTACCACCACCTTCGTTAAACATCATATCAAAGATATTGTACAGATCATTCGAGAACTGTGCATCTCTTGCAACCTGTCCTATAGCAAGCTGATTTCCTATCTCTTGAATAAGCTCTTTAGGTACAGGCTCACCCTTACGCTTGAGGTTTGCAGCCCTACCCATAGCCAAGAACGCAGACATAGGGAATACATTACGTACATCAACAACAGTACCACCACCTGCGTTAATCTCGTTGAAGGCTAGGCCTTGCTTCTCTTGCTTCTCTGAGTAAAGCATAGCTAAACCTAGCCCTGATGTACCAACCAAAGCACGAGACATAGCTTCTACTGATTGGATATCGCCTGTCTTAGCTATACGTGCTGCTGCAGGTATTAAGGCGGCTGGCCCCCACTGGTATGCAGTAGCAACAACGTTGTTCATAAATCTACCGAAAGGTATGATAGTTCCTAGACCCGGTGTGTTGGACGCTTTCTCTACAAACTTTGCTACATCGCCAAGCATCTGATCATCTGTTGTGTAGTCTTTAGAAAACACAGACCTAAGAGTTGTATCAATTGCACCGCCTATAACGTCATCATCTATTTCTTCTAGCTTACCTTGTTTAAGTACATCGCTTAGGTTTAGTTCTTTGTCTAGCCTTGCACCTTTTAGTCTCAGGTTCTTATCTAGCTCAGTCATAAACATCTGTGACTTGGTAAACGTGTCTTGCACACGAACACCTGTTATCTCCATAGAGGCGTTTGTTAGTCTCTCTACTGCCTTATATGTAGGGTCATTTGGGTCCATATTAAAACGCTTAGCGCTTCTTTCTACACCACCAGCTACAGTCTCAAACAGTAAGCTCTGTATGTCTGTATTACCTGCCTCATCTTTAATCTCTTTCATCAGCTTCATGTATGAGTCGTGCGTAGTAAATGGATCAGCAAAGTTTTTCATCTTCTGTGCTTGTATTTGAGCATACACTTTAGCTTGTCTAGTTAGCTCTCTTGCTCCCTTAGCGTCACCTATTGCCAACTTACCTGCAGCACCTAGCATCATAAGCCCACCAGAGAATATGTCTGCTACGACCTGCCCACTAAAGAACTGACCGTAGCCCATAACGTTTGCAGCCGTGGTTGCAGGGGATGAAACGAGCAAACGCTTCCATACGTTCTGCCCATAAGAGATACGTTTTGCTTTTTTAGCTGTACCTAATAGGCCTTCCTCTTCTAGCGTGTCCCTGATCTCTTTACTTTGTAGGGTACTGGCAAGTATCTCGTTACCAGCCACAACACCGTAGTCTATGGTACGTCTAACTTGCGACATGACTGCTAGTTTCTTACCTGCTCTAGATACATCTGCAGCTATGATCTCTCCTATCTCTACGCCAAGATCAGCAGTCTCACCCAACGTCAAACCAACACGATGCCTAAACAGTACAGATATATCCTGTAAGTCTTGTTCAGGCATGAACCTGAGAAGGTTGGTCATAAGGTCAGATACTTTAGTATCTCTGCGTAGCTTTATGCCACGCTCTCTAAAGATGGCTGCAACACCCCCTCTGTTCTCATTACCCAGCATAATCTCTCTTAGCAACGTTTCAGGTATAGCCGTGTTCTCTTCTAATACAGCTTCACCTGCTTTAACCTTTTCATCCCATCTCTTGATACCATCCTTGATGGCTTTCGTAGCACGTTCCTGATCCTTAACGTCAGGCAGTAAGGGTTTGCCTACTATCTCACGTTTTAGTTTACGCTTCTCTGCTTTGAGTTGGTTTATCTTTCTAGTCTTGGCTGTCTTCTGCCCTTTGGTTGCGGCTGGCATAGCTTCTGCAGCTTCGATGTCTTTGTTTATACTTTTTAGTTTGACATTATCAAGTATCTCTGAGGCCACACCTGCACGACTTAATGCTTTAGCCTCAGATACAGCATCACCTAAACCAGACGCACCTTCAAACTTACCAAAGGCGTAATGCAAGCCACCGCCTACACCGCCCAGCGCCAAAGATAAACCTGTCTGTAGCTGACTGTACTCTTCTTGAGCACCTACATCTATGTACATATTCTGGATTGACATATCCTGCAAGCCAGCAATCAAACCATCAATGGCTGTTGTCTGTAGTGCAGCAGCTTTACCAGCTTTTTTTAGTCTGTCCTTAGCCACACCTGATGCTGCAGCTTGTGCTGCCTTGAGGCGCACCTCTGCCTTGGCTACCCTAGCTGCCTTTCTTGCGGCTGCAGCAACCTCTTTACCTGATGCACTCTTAGCAATCATACGCTGAGCCATCAATGTACCTGCTTCAATACCTGCGTTCTCTGCAGCTTCCTTAGTAGCACCACTCTGTGCAGCACGTTTAGCGGCCTGACTTGCGGCTTGCCTTAGCGCTTGCTTACTCGCTTGAGTAACACCCAACGCTGCAGCCTTACCGAAACCACCAGTAAGTACACCTACGAAGTTAGTAGGGTCTGTTACAGCAGCAAACACGTAGTCCTTAACACCGTCTATAGCACCGTATGCACCATCGTTTACAAAGACATTACCCATACTGTCATACAAGTTGTATGCTTCTGCAGCCATAGCCTTCGTGTTATCATCTGCCTTACTGATGAAGCGAACCTCTCCTGCAGTACCTAAAGAGTTAGTGTTGAAGAAACGCATATGGTCTACAAAGTCTTCTACTAAAGCGTCTTTGTCCATGTCCATATAGTCAGCGCCTTTGTTAGCTGACATATAGTTTCGTATAGTGTTTACGTTCTCGTACCTAAGAAGGTCTTTCTTTTTAAGCTTCTGTCCTTCAGGGATAGGACTTTCAAATATCTCTTCATGGTTTTCTAGGGTGATAGGGTTTCTACTGTCTGTAGGTTGCGTAAAACCTTTAGGGCCGCTTGGGTCCATACCCACGCTTTTGTAGAAATCAGATAAAGATTGTGCCATTAATAACCGCCTAGTTTTTTAAGTCTTTTGCCTTTGGCTATACTGCGTACTGTCTTTGCGTAGTTAGGATCAGTAGCGTAGCCTGACCTACCTAGTGCAGCAACCTGTTCTTCTAAAGTAGTAGCAGCAAGGAATGGTTTATAGCGTGGGTTAGCTGTAAGGAAAGCACCGTAACCTTTTACGCTATCTGCCAAGTTGTCGTACTGTTTAAATACATCTTTAGTTGCTACCTTTTTACCATCAATAACTTCGTGTGTAGCAAATTCAATACCCTCACCACCGTGAGCCTTGATACCAAAGAAGCTATTACCTTTTACTTTGCTTCCCCAGCCTGTCTCTACAGCACTCTGTGCAATAATGACACGCTCATCAATGCCTAACTCTGCAGACAACTCTTTAGCAAGAGGCTGTATAGCTTTCACAAACTCTGCCCTAGTTTTAAATGGTCCTGTGTGTACAGGCTTTTCTGGTTTCTCTACAAGAGAGGTTGCTTCTACATTGTTGTCTGGAACAGCAGCGTATTTTGCGTAATTGCCTGTGGTTTCTTTTCTAGCATATTGTGAATAGTTACCCATTTCTTTCCTTACCTTTTGGAAAGGGGCCACTTCCATCATCATCATAAAAAAGACCACCAATAGGAAGAGCATCAAACGCTTCATCTTTTTCCTCCTCAGTTTCATAGTTTCTGAGGTCTAGTATATCAGATTCTACAGATTTGTCAACTGTTTCCTGAGGTTTTTTACTTTCTAGGTGCTTATCAACAGCCTCTGCAACAGTCACTTTTGGGTTGTCTTTCCTTAGTTTTCTGAGGTATGTGTTAAACTCCTGCGCTGTCATGTCAGGGTCTTCATCGTAAAGCCTATCCATAGCTACCCGATCCCGATCACGATTCTGGTATTCGTTTGTGGGCGCTTTTCTAGAACCATCAGGGTTATGTGTGTCGCCAAACAACTCGTCCCACTCATCTACACGAAGGCCTTGTTCAGGTATTGTTATTTCGCCTCTTCGTATCTTCTCTCGTGTCTCATAGTCTAAGGAAAGCCCTGTAAACCTACTTGTAAAACTATTAGGTCTAGGTGGTACACCTTCCACAACCTTACGATTACTACTGTACGAAATACTTTCATCTAACTCTGCAGCTAACTCTTCTGAAGGATCAACTACTGGTTCAGGCTTTGGTGGTGCGGTAGGGTCAGTCATAGATGATGGCTTAAACAGATTTTGTTTAGCTAAGTCTGCGACAGCTCCTGCAATCATATCTTCAGGAACAACCCTTCCATTCATAGTCATACTATCTACTTCATCTTTTTCATTCATAGTAAATTCATAGATGGCATCGTTAGCATCTTTTATTTGATACGTAACACCTACATCTATTTGCCTATCAGCGAGTACTTTATCTACCATGAATCTTTCTAGGTCTTCTAAAGAAGAATGCCTTGCATACGTAGCCGTGTATAACTCACTACCCAACACCCCTTCTAAGTTTATAGAAGTGTCCTCTAGGAAGCGCCTACCAAACTGTTGAGCGTATGCATCAATAACACCTGCTTGTTGTCTTTTTATGATTTTATCTCTTTCTACATCATAGTCTGCTCGTGCTGGAAAATCTCTCTCTAACTGTGTTTTTACTGCTTGGCTAAGCATACTTGCATCTGCATAAGCATCTTTAAACGCTGGCCCTACATTTACTGGATTGTATGCCGCCGAAGGTTTAAAGGAGAAGTAGGTGCCGGGAGCCATACTTTCATATGCTTCTTGACGGGCAACCTCATTGATATCCATCATAGAGTAGCCTTCATAGTATGCATCTTTATCTAGCCTAGACCTCACAGAATCTTTAAGACCCATGCCTAGTGCCGACTTTACAAAGCCCTGCTCTTTTGCTTCGTAGCTACCTAGCGATGGTTTAGCAAGACCTATAGACCTAGCGTAGTGTTCTGCTGGGTCCATTGTCTCTGTTGTAAACTCTTCTGGCATTTCAATAAAAGCATCTAACTCGCTTTCACTAAACGTATATGAACCACCTGCGCTGGGCCTCTTCTGTGCTTCTTTCTGTAGCGCCTGAGAGAACTCAAACAAGGACTTTGGCCCTGCTGCAATAGCTGCATTTATGTGCTTATCTTTAGCGCCCATCTTTTTAAGTAGATTAATCTCAGTCTTAGCTAGGTTTACAAGCGACCTGCGTTTACCTATAGTAGCTTTATTACGTTCAGCCTTCTCTCGCTGTTCGTCTTCGTAATCCTCTGCGTCTTGTATACGTTTCTGGATAGCCTTAGCTTGATCGCCTAAAAAAGCTGTAGCAAATGCTTTCATACTCATAGTTATACACCTCTCGCCATAAGACCTGCACCCTCAGGCGGCATAGGCTCTTCTGCAGGTTCAGTTACTTGTTGTATTTCTTCTGCCTCAGGCGGTTGTTCTTCAGCCATCTCTTGAGGTGCTTCTTCGTCAGAGATAAGATAGTCAGCCATAGCCTGTAGCATAGTTGTACCTTCGTCTTGCGTATCTGCTTCACGTACAGCAGCTTGCAGAAGCATAGCAATCTTAGCTTCTTCTTTCTGTCGCTTCTCTTTCTTGAAGTCTTTGTTTGACATCTTGTAGTCAATGTCGTAGCTACGTGCTACAGCCGCAAAGTATTCAGACAAGGCAGGTGCAATAAGAATACCTACATCTAAGCTGTGTATACCACGCATAACGTTAGAGAGATACAGAGCCTTAACCATAGGCATGATAGCAACACCTGATTCCACGGCTACCATAAAGTCATCAATGACCTCATCATCTGATAGACGTTGCATGTAATACTTTAGTGCCTCTTCTACAGAAGCTATCTCAGGGGGTCTTTCCCACTGACGTTCACCCGGTTTATGTGATGTTAAAGATGCGCCCGGAATAGGTTTACTATATTCTAATACTGGCATTTTGCTTTCCTATTTAGTGAACCCTGCACCAAAGTACAGGCCTACGATTGCTGATACTATATGTGTGTCTAGGGGTGTGATTACAAAGCCCTGCGCTACCTTCCACTGTATTGCTTCATCAGGTCCAAACAACCAGTTAAGGAAACCACCAGTGGCCTCTGTGTAACCTACGTAAACACCAACCTCAGGATACCACACAGCGACTAGCTTTGGCAAGACAATAATGCTGAACACTGCAGATAATGCTATGATCCTACGTGTCCAAGCAAAGTGCTTGTCGTTCTTTCCTGCATCCCTAGCTGTATTAACTTGGTCTGCTCTGAACTGTGCGTTGGCAAGCATCATCTTATTCTGCTCTTGTTTGTTCTTCATGCTCTGACCCCAGATAGACATGAAGCCACCTAGTAGGGTGGAGAAAAGCATTGTGATTAGTTCTAAGGGTAAGCCAAACATTAACTAACTGGCCCTAAATTAATCTCAAATACCCTTCCTTGGTCTTTCGGGTTATCACCTTCGTAATCTCTAGAGCCTAGTACAAACCCTGCAGCACGTACCATTTCGTAGTTTAAGTCGCCGCTAAAGATGGCCTTTAAAACCTCAGTTTCCGTAAACTTTCCAGCCTCTATAGCTTTATCATACTGATCTGGTGTATATTGCTTACCATCTATAGGGTTTATAAAGGCATTGTAGTTAAACCTGTCTGTAACAATGATGTCATTATTCTCGTCTATTTTAGCGTTAAACTGACCCAGCATTAATTTTAATTCATTAATTGGTTGATCACCACTTGCTAAAGCGTTTATTATCTCCCTTGCACCAGAGCCGCCCCTTTGATTTACACTTATACCACCTTGTTTGTATATATCCTTACTAATAGTGACAGAACCTTTTTCAAGAATACCTTCATCCATAACTATTTTTTTCATAAGGTCTAGCGCAGGTTGTGAGAAAACCTCTGCCCCTGCTTTGTTTTGTCTACTTACAAGACGATCTCCAAAAGGAAGCTGTGCAATAGGATTAAAGTATTGTAACTTACCACCAAACATTATGTCATTCATAAAGTTACGCCCAACAGGAGATAGTACAGCTTTAAAAACATCTGTTGCAAACGCAGCTTCATCTTGCACACTTTCAGGCAACATAGGGATTATACTAGATTTAATCACCTTAATCTCTTGGTCTTCCATATCAACAGACTGCCTACCTGACAGGGCTGCATTCATAGCGGCTGCAGTATTTTCACCTACTATAGCATCAGCTTTAAGGCTTTGATCTTTTTGAAACTGTCGTATAGCGGCTCTAGTCTTAGTGCCTATAATACCATCAATAGCACCTACATCGTAGCCTAACTCTAGTAGTGCTTTCTGTACGTCTAGCTTCTCTTCTTTGCTTTTCTTAATGTTGCCAGATACAGTTAGAGCGTCTGACATGTCACTAACATCTGAAGAAAACTTAACATCCATAGGTATAGAATAGGCAGAGGCTTCCATAGCCGCCCGTGTTTTAGGGCCAAACTTACCATCAACTTTAAGGCCTCTATCTTTCTGGAACTGTTTTATTGCAGCCTCTGTCCTTGGCCCCATAACACCATCTAGCTTACCTACATCATATCCTCTGGTTGATAGCATAGATTGAACGTCTTTAGTGGTTAGTTCAAAGTCTCTTGGGGTAAATTCTGGTGCTGTAGAAGCATCTAGTACAGGGTTTCTGGTCTGTGTTCTTGGGCTAAGCACAGATGTCTCAACATCATATAGCATTTGCTGTGTTTCTAAATCGGCAAACTGCATTGGTTTTCTGGTTGCAGGTGAAGTAGACAAAACAGTTTTAATATCAGACATGATACTGTCTAGTTCATCATCTGGCACAACAGACTTTACTCTAACCTTAGACCCTCTAGAGTTTCTATTAAGTCTAGCTAAGTCCGTAGCTGTAGTTTTAAATTTACCATCTAAACTTCTTGCGTCTGTTTTTAGATCAGCTAACGGTATCTCAACCCCTTCATCAGAGGAGTCATCATAGCTTGCCATTTCGTTGATGAAGTTAGTGGTTGTTTCAGTAGCGGTAGGCTTAGCAGGTTCTAAGTCCTCTGGCCTAGCTCGTGGTCTAGTTGTGGGTGCACCTAAACCAGATGGCCTAGCTCTAGGACGTACTGTTTCTTCTTGCTGTTCTTCAGCGAAGATATCAGCCAATATATTCCGTATTACTTGATCAAAGCTAGACATATAAATATACCTTTATGGTGTTTTAACAGGAGTTGATTTATTTATAAACGCAGTAACGACACTAGACAAGAAGCCCCCTGCAGCGGTGCTGTAAGCTGTGTCTTCATCTGCATCTCTTTGTATCTCTGCCTTAACTAACTCGTGGTCACGATCCATTTGTTTCTCAGAGCTAGTCCACGCAAAGTCTAGCAGGTCACGCTCCTGTTGCCACAACTCAGCTAAACCTTGTATGGTCAGATTGTTAGCCGCCATAACCTCTGCCATGTTAGCCTCATTGAGTGCAGCAGTATTAGCTGTAGCAATAGTCTGTCGCCACACGGTGTTGGCTTGTGCAATAACCAGTTCGTTCTGTGCGTTAAACATATCACGCTGATTGTCAAGCTCAGCTTGGAACTTAGTCATGGTGTTCTCTTCACCTGCGTTGAACTGCTCCATAGCGTTAGACTGTGCTACGTTAAACTGATTAACGTTGTTTGCAAGGCTGTCATAGAACTGATTAACTTGGTTAATGCTTTCAGCGTTAAACTGTAGTTGTGCATTCTCTGCAGCCTGATCTGAGAATACGCTCTGTACAAGTGACTGCGCCTCAAACATAACAGCCTGTTGCTCGTTGTCTAGGTTAGCCATATCCACCTGCAAAAAGGCCTGTGCTTGCTGAGCCTGTGCTTGTTGTCTGTTGTTTAGGTTAGCCATGTCAACATCTGTAAGTGCAGCACAGTCAGCTAATAGTTTAGCTTGCTCGTTATTCAGGTTAGCCAAGTCTACGGACATAGCCATCTCAGAGTTACGCAGTGCTCTTGTCTGTGACTCTGTAAAGTTCAGGTTAGCAATCTCAGCAATACGCTCAGACTTAATTACAGCAACCTGTTGTTTGTTGGAAAGCTCTTGCCCTTTCATCGCAGCTTCGATCTGGGCGTTAGCTAGAGCAGTAGCTTGACGATTAGAAAGGTCAGCCATATCAACAGTCATCTTGTTAGACATGTTGAAGATAGCTGTCTGTTGCTCGTTGTTAAGTTCTATCTCACGCTCAGACATTTGATTAGAGATATTGAAAAGAGCAGTCTGTTGTCTGTTATCTAAGACACGACCTTCCATAGCTGCACGAGACACAGCGTCTTGGATGAACGCTTGCTGTCTGTTTGTAGCGTCCTGCATGTTTGTTTCAAATGCTTGGGTACTCTCAATCACAGCCATCTGCTGATCATTAGTCAACTCTTGGCCCATCATTGCAGCTTTAACTTGTAGGTTAGATAAGGCAGTCTGCTGTGAGTTAGACAGGTTAGCCATCTCTACTTCTAGGTTCTGGCTGGACTTCAAGATAGATGTCTGTTGTCTATTAGTTAGGTTGATGTCATTTACTGCAGCGTATCGTGCAGCATTTGCAATAGCTACGTTAGCACTGATGTCTAGCTCTTGGCCTTGTAGTGACGCCTTAAACTGTGCAGTAGCAAGAACAGCTTCTTGTTCGTTGCTAAGATTGTTTAACTGTAAGTTAGCATTGTTCATGCTGTTCTGAATACGTATAGCCTGTTCGTTGGATAGGTTAGTCAACTCAAAGTTCTGTGCTGCAGAAGCATTAGCAAGAGCAACAGCCTGTGCATTACGAACATTCTCCATATCCATTACAGCAAAGGTAGCAGCATCAGACTGTGCGATAGGGATAGACGCTTCCATAGCGGCCTGTACGATTGCAGCACCTGCCATAGAGCTACCAGCTAAACCACGAGCAGCCATAGCCGCATTAGCTTTACGTAAAGCACCTGCAGCCCACGGTGGCGTACCATCGTCAAACTGCTTCATAAGTTTTTCCATTTGATACGCAACAGTAGAGGAGGCAGACACCTCGCCTTTTACAGCCTTAGCTTCTAGCTGTTGTGTAAACGTAGCAGTTGCAGCCTTTGCAGTAGAGGCTTCGTTAAGAGCTTCCAATGTCTTAGCTGTGACAATAACTTCTTCACCATTAAGGATGTCATTTACATCAGCTATTTCATCAGCACCAACAGATGTTTGTTCTGCTGTTACTTCAGGTACAAACTCAGACTTCTTTTCATCTGCAGTTGCATACTCATCAAAACTTGCAGCATCTTCTACTTTGCTCTTCTCGATTTCTGCAACTTGAGAGGGCGGTAGGTTGTAGTCTACTTTAGCGTCTGCTTCTGGCGTTGTAGTTTCAAACTTGGCAGGGTCAATCTTTTCTACCTCACCCTCAAAGGTAACATCAGGTGCTGTCGTATATTTATCAAAGAGTGCCGCATCTGGAGTTTCACCGTCTTCTAAGTTACGGACTACCTGTGCTACTTCACGAATAGTATCTAGTTTAGCGGGGTCTATTTTTAATTGTGCTAAATCTTCAGGTGTCATCGTTACAGCACTCATCAGAGCTTTTTCTGATGGTGTACCTGTAGCTGAAGCAAACTCAGACAATGCTGCTTTAACATCAGCGTTAGACTCTATAGCATCGTATGTTTCTGTAGAAGCCTTAGCTGCATCTTGTTCAACCTGTGCTTGCTGTGATGCGTAGTATTCGTCTATGTCTTTTTGAACACGTTCAGGTAAAGGCGCTATCATAGGTACAGCATAAGGATATGGTGGGTACTTCTCTATACGCTCTTCATAAGATAGGCCTTCTAAATAAGACCGTGATCTTTTAACTGCAGGGTTCTCTACATTATCTGCAGCCTGTGCTTGCTTAACTAAAAGAGTAAGCGCATCAGCTACCTGACCTGTTGTACTATCAATAAGCTGATCATCTTTAACTTCCAAGCCGTACACTGTAGGCTGTGATAGGATAGCGCTAGGTGTAGATATAGCTTTACCTAAGGCTTCACCAGTAGAGGGTACGTCTGTAGTCTCAAACCTTTTTTGGGCTGTGCTTACAGCAGCTTGCGTTTGTGTCACTGTTAGGTCAGCATCGTCTACTGCTTTTTGTAAAGCTTCGTAAGCGTCCTTGTCTGCTTGCGGTGCATCATCTGCAGGTATAGTTGCACCACTCAGAGCTAGTTGTGCATCTGTTAAAGCACCCATAGAAGTGCTGTAGGCTTTCTGTGCTTCGTCTAAACCTGTAGCTGCCTCAGTAACCTCAGGTGTTTCTGTGCCTTGCTTTAATATGAAGTCAGGCTTTTGAGTTGTCTCTGGTAGTTCTGTCTCTGGTATTTCAGGTTCGCCTATACCGTCTTTTAGTGGTCCCGTCTTTTTTATTCTAGACACAGGTTTACCGCCTTCAGCAAAGCCTGATGGAGCTAGGGGTTCGCCTTCTACACGCTGTCTAGCAATGTCTGTGTAGCGTCCTATCTTAGCAGCAGCACGAGGGCTAGACGCTAAGAATGCATCCATCTCATCCTTCTGTGCTGGGCCTGTAAAGCCCATCTCTTTAAGGAGAGTGTGTGTTTGCTGATTGGTAAAACCTTTAAACTTTTTCATTGCTACCTAGTTCCTATCCATACAAACCCAAACAAACAACCCGTACAAAAAATAAATACAGCTATACCTGCTGACCACTCTATTATTTTCTGTTTAATCTCTATTTGTCTGTGATCGTGTTCTTTCTTTTGTTTTCTTAACTTGGCTTCTATCTCAAGTATCTCTTGCCACTTAGATGGGCCATACATAACCGATATGTAATCTTTTAATTCTTTACGCATGGACTCAGCTTTTTCTTTAGCTTGCCATATCTCCATTGCCTGTGCTTCAACGCCACTACCTAGAGCCTTATACCAAGGTGGCTTTTGAGATTGTCTGTCTGCAAAGTCTAGGTCTGCTACTGCACCTGCCCACTGAGAGAGTTGACCACCCATGTCCTGCAAATCTTTTCCAACTTGTAT
>Ga0181404_1000049_pt1 | contig 31154 bp, 57 predicted proteins | sample 27SPOviralmetaG_FD_130133 | JGI IMG/M metagenome (GOLD analysis project Ga0181404, IMG submission 130133) | Marine viral communities from the oligotrophic San Pedro Time Series (SPOT) site, San Pedro Channel, CA, USA - 27 SPOT_SRF_2011-10-25 | ecosystem: Environmental > Aquatic > Marine > Strait... | reverse complement strand
TGTCAGGAATTTTAGCAGTTGTAACATTGTTATCTGCAATCTTTGCAGTAGTTATGTTTGCATCTGTAATTTTAGTAGTAGTTACAGCATTAGCATTAATTTTTGCTTCGGTTACTGCATTAGCATTTATTTGTGATGCTTGAACTGCATTGTCTGCAATCTTTGCATTGGTTACTGCATCATCTGCTATCTTGGCAGTTGTTACTGAACCATCTGCAAAATTAGTTGAACCAATTACACCTAAAGGTATTGAATTTTTTGTAGCTGTTAAAATTGCTAAATAAATTTGTAAAGTTTCACTTGATAATGCACCACCACTATCCCAAGTAACATTAACTGTTGTTACATTATTAGAATAAGCTGATGAAGTTATAGTACCAACTATATCGCCTGTTGAACTTCCTGTTGCTCTGACTCTTCTATTAGCATGATAGTATGGTGTTAAATCTAAACCAGTTGCTGTAATTGTAAATTGGCCTGTTGCAGCAAAAGCTGGTGTGTAAGTTCCATCACCATCTCCATACTGAACCCATTGTGCATCGTTATACCACTCTCTTGTATTTACCATTAAAGCTCTAATGGCATTATTAAGATTTGATGGTAACATTCCCTCTGCTACACTTATTCCATTTAATGATGTGTTATTTAAATTGGTTGTTGAGTAATCTTTTATTCCTGACATATTTTCCTAGTTCATAAACCAACTAAAAGCTTTGTCGCTTTCAGTATTGTTCTTGTTAATTAATGTATTAATAGCTTCTTCAATTTGTCTTTGAAAAAACTCTTGAGTTTCAAAAGAATAACGTACGTTATCCATATCCTTATCAGCCATTATCTTGCTCCGCCTGATGTTGCTGTAAAATCTACTCCTTGTGCATGATTCCAAACTGAATTTGCTGGTATGGTAACATTAGCTCTAACATATCTTCCGCTTTGTCTTACAGCATTAAATCCTGTGGAGTCCATTGAGCTTGAAGCTGATGATGTTGGTGTATCTGCAACTCTATTTCTTGTTTTTAATATTACACTTGCAGTAGCATCAACAATAGGTCTAATGCCTGTTACGTTTGTTATAAATCCTGGAAATAATTCTACTTCACCAGTTTCTATTTCAGCTACATTTCCTGTGCCTGAAAAAATTGCTGATTTAAAATTGTTATCTATACCACCTAAAAATAATTGACCACCTTGCCAAAAGTTTGTGTCTAATGAAATATTTATATCATCTAAATTCTCAGATATTAGATCCATTAACTCAACTGTGTATTGACCTACAAACTGAGAGAAAATCATACTTGCGTTAGCAACTGACGTACTCCATTTTTTAGTTACATAATTGTAAATTAAAAGTTTGTCGCAAATACCTGTTGTATTATTTGGATCATCTTTAGATGGATATAACCAAATTGCTAAAGTATTAAATGGATCTACTGCTGCACAAATTCTATCCATAAATGCTTTATTGACATCATTTTCAAAAAATCTATTTACTTTTTCTGCACCAATAGCACTTACAGTATCTCCGCTTATTTCAAAAAAACCATCGTCAGCTAAAAAGAAAACTCTACGATCATCTTGGCAAACTGTTTTTCCATAAACAGCACCTCTGTTTGGAGATATAACTGAAAATCTAAAAATTGTTCTACCACCAACAAAGTCCATTCGAACTATTTGGTTTTGTCTAAATACATAACCAATCTCACCTGAAGTTATGTGAACTATTTTACCACCACTTCCAGGTAGATCTTGTAAGTCAGCAGATTTGCTTCCTGGAGTCCAAGTCGCAATATCGTTTAATCCTGACCATTGTATTCTGTTTGTATTATTAGCTTGGTTACCTGTAACTAAAAAATCTCTTATAACACCGCTTACTCTAAACACAGGTGGTGTACCATCATTTGCTATTGTACTTAAATTTGCAAATGAACTTGAAGTTCCCATTAACCAATATTTAGGTGCATCAACACCATTACTTGCAATCACATGATCACCAAATTGTGTAAATGTCATGTAATCAGTATTAGTTCCATTTAGACCACTTTGTTTAGAAGTAAATGAACCTGATGCTAATTGAAAAATATCTGTGTTAGTTCCAACAAAGTTAAATACATTTGAAGAACTATCTCTAAATGAACCAGCTCCTCTAGCATCTTTAGCTGTTGTATTGCTGCTATAAGAAACTAATGATGGAAAAGGCTTGTAACTTTTAGCTGCGTAATAAACATTGTGTGCAACATTAGCACCTGTATTTAAATGTTCAGGTTGATCAGGTAGCCACTCTCCAAAAGGTAATTGCATTTAGATCCTTATGTGTTAGTTGCGATAACTTTATCATTGCTTTGAAAAGCACTAGCAACAGTATCTTCGCTTCTTATTTGTAAAGGTGATCCACTAAATTCATCTTCTCTATCATTAAGCTCTAATCTTTCTAAAGCTGTAGCATACATTCCTTGCCAAGCTTGAACTTGTTGAGGATTTATACCACCTAAAAAATTAGCAGCATGAAATAAAGATCCATATAAATAAATAGCTGGATGATTTGTTAAAATATAATTTGTTGTATTGCTATCACTTAAAGCATCAAAACTTTTGTAATAATTAATGACACCTGAGTAAGCAATGTCAGGTTTTGGAGAAAATCTTATATCATCTCCTAGTATTGTATAACTGCTAGGCATACCAAGTGTTGAAGTACCTTTTACTTGATCCATTTGAGATGGAGTCATGTATCTTAAAGGAAATTTAGTATTGCCACTTAATATATAAAAATCTCTAATTTGTAAAAATCCAGCTGGTAAAGATTCAGTTTCTGCATTAATTGTAATAGTAGTTTGAGTAATCATTGCTCTAACTCTTAATTTAGAATTAATATCTGCATGAGCTAATGCTAAAAAATCATCTGATATTTCAGATGTTAAATCAGATCTGTTTAACCAATTTGATATTGATGCTTTTAATGCTGTGTATGTATTTAATGCCATTATATTCTTCCATGAGCAGTTCTGAATAATTTAAATTCATTACTATTTAATTTTTTCTTCATTATTGATTTTTGAGTTTCTCTAGGTAAACCAAACCAATTGCTAGATCCGTTATATTCTTTTGCCCAAATTTCTAAAACAATAGTAGGAATAGATGCTACTCTTTTTAAATCTTTTCGTTTATTATAACCATCATTTAGATTATAAAGTCTTTTATTATTATCTAAAATAGATTGATGATTTACTTTTCGTTCAATGACAATGCTCTTATTTGCATGATCATCATGATAAGCAGTAGAAATTAGACCCTCTTTATCTTCTGAGATTTTTTTCATCTACCTTGACCTATATATTTTTTAGTTTTTGGTTTTCTTTTATTGACTGATTTTGCTATACGACCTGGCCTTTTAATAGGCTTAGGTTTAACGTAATTATTTACTCCGTATAAACCTTTTTTTTTCTTAGCCACTAGCCACTCATTTCAGAAACGTAAACATTTGTAGCTGATCCATGAAACACAGCTATCTTCTGACCAGGAGAAACTTTAACAATTTCTACTTCATCGCCTGGCATAAAAGCACTTGTAGCTGAAGCTGTTGGTGTACCATCTATAACAAAATGAAAATTAGCATCGCCCACTATTCTTATATACTCTGTACCCACACCAAAAGCACTTGAAGCTGCTGATGCGTTATTTGTAGTTAATTTTTGTGTAGCACCTAATCTTAATCCGTAATTATAACTCATTTTTTTTCCTTTTAATTTTTAGGGGAAATTCACCGCTAGGTTAGCTTCCCCATAATTTATTATCTTCTTATAACAAAAGTTATTTTTAAAGCACAAGCACCTGTTGATGCGTTATCTGTTATAACTTGTATAAAATCACCATCGTTTACATCGTTCAATGCAGTTGGAGCAGATGTATTTACATCTCCTACAGCATCACTAGCATGAAGAATTGTAATTGTTCCGCCAGTTACATTTGATGAACCTGATTGTGAAGTTTTAATATTTACCGCAGCATTAGCACCAGTTATAGCACCCTCTTGAACTGCAATTACTTTTATAATTCTACCTTTGTCAGGTACAGCTACATAAGTAGTAGAACCACTTGTAGATATATCAGGCATAGTTGTTTGTAGAAAATAGTCGTTTAATGTTCTCATTTTTGTTTCCTTTTTATTTGCTTCGTTCCGTCATTGACTTCAAAGACCAAACAAATTGTTGATTGATTTAAAATGGGGGGAAAATTCCCCCCACTTAATTATTTTGATTACGCAGTTGTTACGTCAAAAACACCACCTGAAGCAGCTTCGTTTCTGCTTTCAAGAGTGTACTCACATAACATGAACTTCTTCTCTGCATCTCCAGTTTTCGCTAAGTCTGAAAGTTGGAAGTCTCTAAGGTAAGAAACTGCCCACATATCAGGTTGGATTACATAAACAGATCTCTGTTGTTGTAATCTGTTAGGTACAACTTGCAAAGTTGAAAAGTCTGATTCATAAACATCTACTGATGCTACAAGTCTTTTGTTTTCTGCTGGATCAAATCTAGTTGAACCACCAGTAAAGCCTGAAAGAACTTGTTTGTTAAAAGCACCACACATGATCATTGATGGATCTCCACCTGAATCATAACATTCTCTTAGAACTTCTTTTAACTGAGATTCAGCAAAAGCTCTTTGAGTACCATTAGTTCTGACATCAGAGCCATCCCCTGTAGGGTTAGCTGCATTACCAGTTCCAATGCTAGTATTTGTGTGAATCCAAGAGTCAATTGAACCAAGTTTTCTAGGTGTATTTACTGCTGCACCATTAGTTTTTGCTTGATTGTGAGTTAAAGTTTTTTCCATATCTCTTTTTAGCTCTTTAGCTGATTTTGAGATTTGGTAAGCTAACTCATTTGCTCTACCAGCACTATTAACCGCATCATTAGTACCTGAAACGATAGCAGCCTTTGTAGAGATCTGCGTAAAGTTATTTAGTCTAACTGTCGGAGCTAGTGTTGGGAATGATACTTCATCACCCTCTGATTGGTGGTTACTTGTAACCGCTGCTGCTAACGCATCAGTTTGCCATTCATGTAAAGTGTTTGAAGCTTTAGATTTACCAATTGCACTCATAAAAGGAGTGTCAGTTGGGCTTATGTTGTAAATGATGTCAGAAAGATCTTCTCTAACACCAATTGTAGTATACCTTTGGTAGGTATTTGTTATTGCTGCCATTTGTTGTTTCCTATTTGGTTATTTGTTTATCATATCTAAAAAAATAGAAGCTGCATCATTGATGTTGCCACTTTTCTTTAGTCGGCTAAACTTTTCTTTTCTACTTTTCAAAGCATAATCAGAATTTTCTTTTTTAGCACCTGATGAAAAAACTTTACCTGGTTTAGAAATCTTTTTTGCCAAATTCGGTTTTGAATTTTGACGATTTCTATACTTCATGGCATCGTTTACCAACATAACAATTCTATGATCGTAAATTTGACCGACTTCTGTATCGTTAAATCCATAGCCATTCAAATATGTTCTCATATTTTGTTTTAATGACGTTGCTTTAGTTGCGTCTGCAAATTCAGGTAATTTATTAATTAACTTTCTTTGCTCACCTCTTAAAACATCGTTCCATTGTTTTGTTTGTTCCTCTTTGAGTTTTGATAAATTAGCAGCAAGTTTTTCTTGCTTACGTCTTAATCTATGTTCAACTCTAGCGGCTTCTGTTGGGTCATCTTCGTAAAGCTGTTCCAAATCAGCAGAAGTTAAATCTGCATCAATTTGTTTTTTAGCTTCGATTGCTAACTGACTAACTTCGTTAAGTTTCTTAGAATAGTCTTGCCTTTGCTTTTCCGCTTCAGACAAAAAATTCTTTTTTTCAAAAGATAATTCTTCTGTCTTTCTACGATAATCGCTATCTCTACTATAACCTGATTTTAATTCGTCTAGGGTAACATCAAATTCTTGACCAGCAACTTTTACCTTGTAGGTGGAATTCTGTTCCTGTGGAATCTCATCTTGTTCTTCTTGAGATGCTACTTCTTGTTCTTCAGAAGTTTCCTCTTGCGATTCTACTTCTGTTTCTTCTCCTTGCGGCTCTTGAACATCAGGTTGTTCTTCATTTGAAGATTCCTGAGTTGGTTGTTCTTGAGGTTCTTCTTTTGCTGGAGCAGTTTCTTTCTTCTTAACTTCTTGAGGGTTAAGTAAGCCTGAAATGCTATCAGCAGCTTTTTCTACAGAGCTCTTTGCTTCCCTTAAAGGGTTTGGCGAAATATCTGACATTGTTTTCTCCTATTTATTTTAAGCTCCCATATGGGTTGGCCTATTTTAATCTTAGGTGATTAAAATTTCTTTTGTTGATCATCTTTTCGGAAAGACTCTAATTGCTTTGAAGCAAGTTTTCCTGTTTCAACTAATTCTTTAAAATGCTGCTCTACTTTTCCAACTATTTGATAAGCCATCCATAGCTTCTCTCTAGTGTTAGTTTCAGCAGCTCCAGTATTAAATAAACTTTCAGAATAAAGTTTTTTAAGTTTGTCTATCGACTCCTGGAATAATTCGTTTTCTAAAATGCTTTTAGCTTTGTTCGCTTGGCTCTGTTCCTGGTAGAGCTTTGTTTTTTCTTGGTTGTCCATCTAGTTTATCTATTTCTTTTTGTAACTTTGGTGTATTTGTTGCATTTCGAAAATCTTGAATAGACTCAGATACTAATAATTTGTTTAATTCAGCATCTGCTTTTAATTGAGCTGAATCTATTTGTGAATTGTATTTCAATTCAAGCTCTTTCATTTTAATTTCATTTTCCAATAGCATTTTTGCGTTTTGGCTCTTTAGCTCTTTGAATTGTAATTCTAAACTAGCTGTTTTACGTTTTTCTTCAGAAGCTATTCTAGTAAATTCAATTTTTTCTATTGGAGTTGGTTGTGGCGGAACTGGTGGTTTAACTAACGCAGCACCTTGCTCAGGATTAATGAAGTATTGCTCAACATTTTTTAATCCAGCATTTTCTATAATTTTTGCCAAACTATTATAAATATTTTTAAGTGAAACCATTGGATATTCCTGGCCACCTTGTAATTGAAATGCCTGGAGCTGTCGTTCCAGGATATTATTCATCATAGCAATTTGTTGATCACTACTTCCAGTACCTAAACCAACTGTAATAGAAATATTATATCTATTTCTCCACTCAGTAGGTCTTACTGGTACAAATTGATTATTAATTTCAACTATTCTTTCTTTGTCTTGATATTTACAAGTTAATTCAAAAATTCTTTTAAATAAATCTTTAACACCAGTTTCAGAAAATACTCTTGCTATTAATTCCATTCTCATTTGAGATTGGCTCATTAAAGCATTAACACCAGTTGCAGTTTTATTTAAAGCATCTGCATCCAGGCCTTGATTGTATCTTGTAACACCAGTTCTAGATTCTCTTACTGTATCTAAATATTCTAATAACGGAAATGCTTGTTGCGAAATCGTTTGCGATTGCATCGGCATCATAACTTGACTTGGCGGTTGTTTTGTTCTTACAACACCACCTGGTCTTGAAGTTAAAAGATCATCAAGATTAACCATACCATCCATTATGGCCACTCTATTATTATTAGTTAAATACATATTATCTAATAACTGTCTCATAACAGTTGATTTAACTAATTGAACATCTTCTACTAATTCTGAAACTGATCTGCCATAAAATCTGTGTGGCATTGGGATCGGAGTTAATGAACAAAAAGGAATATTATCGCAGCTCTCATTTGATAAAATTTGATAGCCATTACTTCCAGCAACTATAATTTTTCTAAGCTCAGCAATACCATCACCATCCATATCTACTTTTAGATAGCACTCATAAACTTCTACTTCTTCAATTGATGCGTCTTGAGTATCGCTTACTGGGTATTCGTCTATATTAGAATTTCTTTGTAATTTTTCTGTGTTTAAAGTTAGATCATCTGAAGTAGGTAAATTATAAACTTCATCATAATCATAACCCATCTCAATTAAGTCAGATCTAGTTTTAGATAATCTATGAGCTACAAATCCAGCATCTTCGATTGTTTTTGCAGATCTTTGAATTAAAAAATCTTCAGGCGGAATATTGTCGATTTTTACTTTTCCATTTTTAGAAGTTCTTTTAATAACAACATTATATAATAATGGTGTTTCGAACTCAGGTACAATTTGATTTTGTTTTAAAGCAAGAGCAGCTATAAGTTCTAATTTTTCTAAACCAGCTTCATCTTCAAAACTATCTTTTTCAACTATTTCAACATCTTCATCATCGACTAATAATTGATATTCTTCTTCATTTAAATTTTTGTAAGTTTCTTGCTCAACTTTTTCTGTTTCATCCCAGTAAACTTTTACTAAACCATTTTTTTCTAAAAGAGCATCTTTGAACCAGGTATATAAAATTGAAAAACCATCGTTATCTTTATTAAAGATATAATTAATATAATTTGTTACTTGCTCAGCTATAGCAACATCCTCAGGTTTAACAGGTTCGCATTTGACCATGTTATTTGAAGAAGTAAAAACTCTTAAAATATTAGGTAGTATAGTTTCAATAGTGTCAGAAACATCAGTAGATACCACTTGAGATCTACCATCTATTTCTGTGCCTAGCTTATCTCCCATGTAATAAGAGAGAGATTTTTTTCTACCAGCGGATAATTCTCCACCCATAAATCCAAGCGAATTGCTTATCTCTGAATCTATGATTGATTTAATTTCTATATCTGTAATTTTTTTAGCCATTTTAAATTATATAATTTGTATTTACTGGAACTTCTTTTTTCCAGTTTGAAATTTCCGCACCATCGTTTGTTATGCCAGTTCTAAAACTATCGGCACAATGTGATGCGTAATTGTGCATTGGTTTATTTTTAAAACATTGGTGTTTATCATCCCACCGCTTTTGGTAGGCTTTTAAATATTCAATGCCTGTTGCACATTTTTCTTTATCAAACCAACAATTTACCAAAGCTTTTCTTACAGCTTCTATGCCATCTTCAATACTTAGTTTTGGTGCTACTTCAAAAGCAATACCTAATTCTAAAGCACTTTGTTTTCTTGTTTTTCCAAAATTGCCAAGCTCTCTGACATTAACGTCATGGGGAGCTATATGCCTGGAATAGTCGTAACCTTTTTTATTAATTACATCTGCATAATGATCTATGCCGAACCCACTATTTTCATAGTAGTCAATTAATCTAATTTCACCTTTAAATCTTTGTGCAAACCATATTGAGGTTTGGTCATTCATGCCCAAATCCCACCATGTTTCTACATCTAAATTATCGTCATAAAGATTTGTATTAATTCTTTTTGCTTTATCAAGATCCTCAATTAGAGCTCCATAATAAGATCCTGTAATCGCAGCCTGGAATGAACATTCAAATTCTTGCTCATAAAGATCCTCAGACATAACATCTTGAGCAGCCTTTAATTCATCTGCATCTAAAATATTTGTTTCACTAGCTTTAAATACGCAAGAGTACCAATCTTTATTTTCTTTTGCCTTTTGGTATAATTCGTAAAAATAATTTCTTCCCTTTGGTGTACCTATAAAAACACACCAGCCTTTTCGATCGGCCAAACTGGGTCTTATAACTTCAGGAAATAAAGTAGGTTTTATAGATTGCGTTTCATCGAATACGCAGCCATCTAAAAAAATTCCTCTTAAGCTTTGGTCATTTTCTGCTCCAAGAATTGTTATCCTTGAACCATTAGGTAAATCGCACCGCAGCTCACTCTCATTAAATTTTGTACCTGGTATTTTACCAGCAAATGTTTTTATATAATCCCAAGCTGTTGCCTTACCCTGTTTAAAGGTAGGTGAGATAAAAGCATATCTTGAGTTCGGCAATGGATTAGTCAAAGCAGCTCTCAGCATGTGATTTATGCAAAGAACAGTTTTACCAGCTCTCCGATGCAGCACTAAAACACTAAATCGTTTCTTATCGATTTCTTTATGTAAAAAATTTTGTAATTCTCTTGGTTTGTACGGAATAACGATATTTGGCATTTTAAAACAAAACCCCTAGTGTATTGTTGCTCCCATTGGAACTGCCAAATTTTCTATTCCTAAATCATCCATAATTCTAGATGAGAAGTTTTTACATTCTTTAAAATCCTCAAATCCACCAAAGTGTACAACTACACTATTGCTAGACTCCATAATGTAAATTATGGCACTATAGCCTTGTTCTTTATCGTCAAATTCAATCATGTAAATTCCTTAATCTATTTGTGTGTAACATCCCTCAATTTTTAATTTCGTTTCATATCAATTTTGGGGTATCGCTTTTTTTAAGACGTATGGCTTTTATAGGGAAAAACGAACCTAATTGATCTGTAATCAATTGCTAATGCCTAAAAACTTAATAAAAACAACAATAAATTGTTAAAAGTATTAATAATGTATCTATTTATCCATAAATTTACTTTAGAATCATTCTAAGTGTTGTATTTTTGCAACACTTTTTTTTCTATAAGTGGGTCTGTGCTAGTTTCATGTCAATTTTGGATGAATCCAAGTAAACATTAACTAATTAAACCTTTTACTTATCCCATTTCACTACAAGAGGTGATGAATCACTTCCTGAAAGCTGTAAACTATCCTTTTTAGCATAGTATTTAGGCTGAATCCGTTCTGCTTTCCACTTACTGAGATCTACAAAACTTTTAATCAAGTGAGTTTTACCTAGATCTGTCTTGTCAGTATGTCTGCTATCCTCTAATGAACTTTTTAATAAATCTGATGCTTCAGACATAACAAATTCCATTGAATCGGATTTTGCAGTTTCATAATTTTTTCGTAAATCATCATCTTTTTTCATCCAGGTTCTGAGTGTTTCCCAACATGGTCTATTTGGATCTTTATTCTGTGGAGATAATACAGATCTTAAAGATTTACCTTGAGCTAGTTCCTGGAACATTTCTTTAATGATTTTATCGTTTTTTTTGGTTTTATTGGCCATTTTCGTTAAATTCTGTGTTGTTAATTGGTTTACATTCAATATTATCTTAGTTAAGCTGAGTGATAAGCGAATCAATAGGAGATAATATGAAAAATAAGTTAAATATTGTTAAATTGAATATTTTGAAAGTTTATCAGAGAAAAGATAAGCTAAAACAAATATTAAAAGATCCTAAACTTCAAAAAAAGCACAAAATACAAGAGTTTAAGCCAATAGAGTGTAATTAGGACTTAGGGCATTAATCTTAAAAAAGAGAGAGTTTAAATAAGATTATTTGCCCTAAAATGAAAAAAAACTACTAATAGAAAGAATATAAAATTCACTACTATTTGTAGTGTATCTTTTTTCTCCTCTAAAAACGTAAACTTGTCAAATAAATATTTTATAAATTTATAAATTCTTTAAAATGTATGTTAGCAATTTTACAAGCTTCTAATAATGCTTTCTTATACATATATCTTAATTTTTCATGACTACAATCTAAGTAGAGCCTTTTTAAAGATCTGTAACTTTTAGTGTGAGGGAAGTTCTTAAGATAGACCAGTTCTCTTGTCTGTGGCTTTGTACGGAGCATTAACAGCAATATAAAATCATATATACCAATCTGTCTTGAAGTAGGAATTATTTTAGGTTTGGCAGTAGAGGTGTCGGAATCTTTATAGGTATTTTTATCAGGTAATATTTGTAAGATCTTAAACATTGCTGGTGTATTCTTAGGAATAGGATTGGGTAATTTATCATCTACAAAAGCTGCTATTTGTAAATATCTATCTAATTGCTCAGGTGTGAATTTATTCGGTGTCATAGATCTCCTTGATATATTGGTTGAATCGGTCTTTGCTTAAATTCTTCCTGGCTATTTTAATTTTCTTCTCAAGATCATATTTAGATCTATTAGCCATTCTTTTGGTTTTAGCGGTGGCATAGAATATGTTTTTTTGTTTAGCTATTTCCTTAATAATCTTATCAGGATTAAAAGTTATCAACTTACTCATATTAATAACCCTCTTAAGTATATATATCTTAGGTATATATTAAGTGTCGAAAACAACACTTCGAAATGAAGAAAACAACACTTCAAACTGATCCCCCTTTTTTATGAATCTGAATAACTTTTGGGTCTAGCAAGGCTTTGGATAATTTTCTTGAGGTACGATTTTTTGACCTAGATATTTTACTTCTCTTATTTAAGTTGTGTTTGATATAATGCTGCATCTGATTCTTCTCAAAAACATAATGGCAAGTACCTTGACCTATTTGTTTTCTAGCCAACATCCCAAACATCGTTAATCTGTCCAGGCATTTAATCAGTTTGTGCTTTGTTTTAATTCCAGTTCTATCTAATAAATATTGATGTGAAATTCGGCAGCCATTTGGTGCGTTCTCAAAAGATTTGCAAATGATATATATGACCTTTTCATTAGCAGTAAGATTCTTGTTATTTAATAGATCCTTGTCAAATTTTTCAAAAAATATCATATTTCGTTACCCCAACTATCCCAGCCATCAGCTTTTTGCCTGGCAAATAATTCTATTCTTGGTAGATCACCACTTAGCTCTACAATGTCATTTCTAATTCTGTCAGGCTTCCTAGAGTGTTCTCTAAGTTTTGAAACCACCAGCTGCTTGACCGATTTTGAATATCTTTTTGGCTTACCCTTAGTTGCTAATAAACACATTTCAGGATTTGCTCTTGTGTAATAACCTAAACCAGTAAAATAGGAGTCGGATTTTTTATTTCTTTTAGCCCAAGTAAATGCAACTGTCTTATATGTAAAACCCCATTTTTTAATCACTTCAAAAGACCTCTCAAGAAATGGGTCAGTAACCCAAATAAAAAGTGTACAATCCAAACCAGCAATATCACAAACAGGCAAATTGCATATATCGTTAAATCCCATGCAATCATAATGTTGGTTAGCATTTTTTTTGTCACCCTTTTTAGAATAACTTTTAAAATTCCAGGCTGGATCTGCATAAATAATTTCATATTTTTTATTTGGAAATGGAATCATTATTTCCTTTCTGAAAAAATGATAAAAACACTTTATAAGCTTTACCACCTAAATATTCATGATCCTCTTTTACTGGTTCAGCACCAAGCCATTCCTGTTCTTCTTTTAATTCTTTTTTATCTAAGTATTTTCCATAAGCTGCTATTGAGTGTTTTAAAAATCTTAATGCCCAGCAATCAGCACAAAAATGTCTGATTTTTTCTGTCTTTAAACATTTATCTATAAGATCTGCATGACCACCACATTTCATGCAAGTTTTAAAATCACCATATATATTAGGATGTTTCATAATTAATTCCAGTTGCTATCTTTTAATAAAAAAATGGGAGTAAGAATTTGTAATGGTATAGAAAAACATTTGGGTCGATCTAAACCAAAATCTGTCAAATATTTATCTTTGCCTAAAACTACTGAACTATTTATAAAACCCTTAATAATAAATTTTGGAGCTCTATCTAATACATATACATAGATCTCATTAGTTGCTGCTTTTGGTCTAATAATTAAACTATTATTTTTCTTTGGCAGCTGAGATCTGACCTGGATCTTTAAATCTTTATAAATAATGTCAGGAACACCACCAACATTGCAATGATACTCAAATGGTATTTTTAAATATTTAGCAACTGCAACTTCAGCAAGGCAGCCACTAATACTTTTAGTCATTTGATCGGTTAAAGATCCTGAGTAATTATAACCCCAACTTTGATTATGCTTTATTGATTCAAAAACTCTCAACAATCCTGTGTTAGCAGCAGTAGTCATTTCATAAAGATCTAATTCTACTTCCATTAATCGACCCATTTTCCTTTTGGGTCTTTGCAATAATGAGCTGCAACTTTTCTGCCTTTATAAGAAACACCTTTTGGTGATTGCTCAATTACAGCAGTTTTTTGTAATGCAACCTGACAGGTAATCTGTTTGCTTACATAAGTAACTGGAATTTTTGCTATTTCACCATTTGCAAAACTTAAAAATATAAAAATTAAATTCATTCATTTAGTGTATTTTTGTTGCAATGATTCGTTTTAGTTTATGTAATTTTTTAAAATAAGAGAAAATATAAGCCTTAAATTGATTAATTTTTTTTAAGCAAATATTGAAATTCTTATTGATTTTTAATATCTTTTTACAAATTTTTTCTTTTAAAGACTTTATTGTAGGTAATTTTATAAGTTTGCCTGTAAAGAAATTTTTATTTTTCATATATCAGTTATAGCTCAGCTTAATTAACTTGACAACCAAGATAAGTTAAATTAACTGTGTAAATATATGAGCAACTCAATTGAAACTAAACGTCTTTTAAGTTACACTCAATCAATTGGAATTAAAATGAAACATTCTATTTTTAGAAAAGAGGGATTAGAATTTTTAAAAAAAAGATATAAAAAAACTACAGATGATTTCATAAAAGATACTTACCCAAAAAAAGAACAAGCAACAATGAGGGTAAAAATTTCAAGATTAATTAATAAACCTAAAGATGCTCCAGGTTATTTTGGTATTGTAGAACTTGCAACTGATTTATCAACTTATTTCAATAAATTTAGAATTAATGGAGATCCTCACATAGCTTTAAATTTTTTTTTAGGTAACTCAGCTTATGTAGATATTATTGGTGAAAGTTTTGGCAATGGTCAAATAAAATTATTTGAGAGAAAAAATATAAAAAAATGCTCTATACCAATAAGGTATTTAGGTTGTGAGGGTATCATTTCAAGAATACCAGCTGTAAATGGTATGATTAGAATTTTTAAACCTATAAATATAATAAATATAAATTGTGATAACAGGTTAGGTTTTTGCCAGGATTTAAAAAGTAAAATAATTTATCTTGGTGTAATTGAACCTAAAAGCAATGGCAATTATGATATTTTAGATGTTTCTATATCTACAGGAAAAACAATTAAGTTTTTAGCTGAGGATATAAAACTAAAGTGGAGTACAAGAATTTTATCTACTGTTTATCCATCTTATTGGGATTATTAATTTTAAAAAATTATAAAGCTTACCCAACCTACAAGTTAGTTTTGCCTAGATAATTTAATTACGTTGAGTGATAATTGTGTTGCCTTTGAGCTATACATTTGTTAATTATGATTCATGAACAAACGAATCAATATTATTGATGATTGTTATACAAAGTTTGGATTAAAACATACTTCCAAATCACAGAATACTATTCCTGACGATATTCGTTTTAGAAATTATCTAGTCATGACTCCTAAAGAAAAAATGAACCAACCTAAAGTAAGCTCATTTCAGGGTGGAACAATAGTACATGAAGTTGTGCAAAAAGTTTTATGTCATAATGCAAAATTAAAAGATGTTGTAATTGAATATCAAAAAAAATTTGTTAGCTTTAAAGGTATTGATACAAAAGATTCACTTAAGTTTAATTTTATACTACAAAATTTAGAGTCTATTTCTTCTAATCATTTAGAAAATATTAAAGCAGTAAAAGATAAAAACTGGGAAGATGAAAAAGAATATACTCATTGGGATCAGCAAGGTAGAATTGGAACTTATTTTTTAGCTTATATAGATTTAGTAGGATCTAAATATTTTGGAGATATAAAAAATGTTTTTGGTACATTAACTAAAACAAAAAATGGCCATTCTTATTCTAAGAAAAAATGTCCTGTAGTTCCATTTCATTCTGATTGTTTACAAATAGCTTTATATAATCAGCTGCTTCCAAAACATAAACCATTTTTAACTTATGCTAGTGATAGCGATAAAGTTTTATTTACTTCAGATAATTGTAATGAACTTCAGCCTGACAGCATTAAAAAATATTATGATGAATTAATTACTTATCAAAGATGCTGGGAGAAAAAATTACAATTAGCAGATGGTGATTTAAAAACATTAGCTCTTTTAGTACGACCTGATTTTTCTGAAATTCGTAAGGGTGGATTTTGGTGGAAAGGTGTTGATCCTGACATTGTAAAAAGATTTAGAGGTTATTATGAGTGAGGGAATACTGGTTGCATTGCAACAAAGAATTAAAGATTTAGAAGCTCTTGAAAAAGCACACCAGGAAAAAAATGGGATGCTTAGAGTAGAGATAAAAAATAATAAAATAGAAATAGAAAAAAAAGATAAACAAATAAAAATTTTAAAAGAAAAATTAGGACTACAACACAATGATGAAAAGTACACAAACCCAATTGAGGATCTAAGAACTAAAGGAATTATATGAAAGACCGAACATTAGTAGATGCAATAAAAGAATTTAGAAAAAATATAAATGATAATGATTATGCAAACTTGGGAGCTAAAGGAAAATATCTAACAGTTCCTTATCGTATAAAATTTGTAAGAGATTATTTTGGAGAAAGAATGTCTATTCAAACTACAAGTACAGAATTGTCTAATGGTTCACATAAATTTAAAGCATCTATTTATTTAGATGACAAGTTAGTGAGTGTAGGTGAAAGCAAACAAATGAAAAATTCAGATAAGGAATTTGAGAAACAACAAACTGTGAGTATTGGTAGAGGACTTAGTATATTAGGATTTTTTGGAGATGAACTTGCAACTGCTGAAGAAATGGAGCAATTTTTAAAACCAGCAACTACTCAAAAAAAACCAGCAGTTCTGGAATCTAATAAAGAACAATTATCTGATGGTTGGATTAGCCAATTAAGAAATGTAGCTGCATTATCTAAATCTCAAAATGATTTTGAAAAAAAATTAAATCCTATGAGAGCAGAATACAAAGATGATCTTATATCGATCTCACTTGATCCAATACAACAGTTAAGAGTTACAACAGAATACGACAAACTAAAAATACAAATACAAAACAATCAAACAAAAAGGAAAAACAACAATGGCTGATTATAATAATTCAGGTGCGTTATGGAAAAGACAACCTAAAGAAGATGATAAACCAGGAGTAAAATATCCTCACTACATCGGTAAATTTACTGATGCTAATGGTAAGCAATGGGATCTAGCTTCATGGTTAAATGTAGATAAGAAAAAAGATACTCAACCTGATATTTCTATAAAAGTTAGTGAGCCTTATAAAAAAGATGCTAACCAAACGAAAGCAGATTTTTCATAATGCCTGAAAGTAAAGATCCAAAGCATTATCAAAAAAGTATTCAAACAGCTGATGCCATTATGAGTCAGTTGTCGGATGAAGAAAGTATAGGTTATCTCAGAGGTGCTGCTCTTAAGCACCTTTGTAGATTTGGTGCTAAGCATGGAATTACAGTTGATAGTGCAATAATGGATTGTGAAAAAGCTGATTGGTATAACAGAAAGCTTATTGATTTTTTAAAAACTTTAAAAAAAGAAAAAGCTAAATTTCAACATACACCAGCAGATAACATAACCAATATATTTAAAGGAAGTGATGATTAAAGAAACAATATACTTAAGTAAAATAAAATATGATGTTTTAAAATTTATATCTAATTTTATCAAGCAACACAAATACAGCCCTACCTATAAAGAGATTGGCAGCAAGTTCAAATTCTCAAGAGCAAGAAGCGGTGCAATATGTGCTGAGCTCTATGAGTTAGGCCTAATACAAAAAGGTGGATCTGCTCATCGTAAGATTAGATTAAGTGATAAGCAACATTCAGACATTAAAACTTTGGCTTTTAATAAAGAATATTCAACTAGAGAAATGAGGATGAATTGAGATCAGTATTAAAAGAAACATTTATAGATTGCAATGTTAAAGCAACAGAGAATTTTGAAACTGTGCAAGAAGCACATGATTCAAATAGACCAAGCGATAAAGCTTTGGTTGAAGTCTTAGAAACTAAAATAACAAGTTCTAGGATTAAGTTAAACAAAGCAACAAAGGATGCCGATGTACGACCCAAAGAAAGTACAGATGCTAAATCAGAAAATAGAGAAGAAAGTTCAAATGAAAAATAAATTAAAACAATCATTGAACAAAGTAACTCATTCTATTTTTAAGTTAGGTCTGAACAAAATGGAAGAAGAACAAAAACGATTAAGCAGCAGAGCTGGTAATTAAGTAAGCTAAGCTAAATTGTTTTTAGTGTGAAAGTTGTAACAAACTTATGGGCTACTTGTCGCTTTATAAAAAAGAAAGAGAGAGAAAATGCACAACTATAATAAACCTGACGAAATAAAATTTTACCAAACCTTAGGCAGAAAAATAAAACTAATGAGAATTAGTAAAGGTATGACTCAATCAGATCTTGCTGAGCATATTGGTAAAACCTTTCAACAGGTTCAAAAATATGAAAAAGGAGTAAACCGTATTCCAGTAATAGACTTAGTAACAATAGCTGAAGTGTTTAAAACTTCTATATTATTTTTTATTACTGAAACAGAATTGTTAGGCTATGTTAAACTGCCTGGCGATAATCTTGCAAAGCCATCTAATCCCTCAGGTATAAAAACAGATGTGCAAGATTCAAAAAATGTTTAACAATGTATGTACTCAGTTGGCTTTGTAACCCAGCTGTTTTATTTTGTTGTAAAGATGAATGGGGCGGTATTTATTTATCGCCCTTTTCTTTTTGAAACCACTTTTTGTAATCGTCTATTTTCCACTCAACCTTTTTAGGAAACTTATTTCTTTTTGCATAATCTACAGCTTCATCTCTTAGCAGCCAAACCTCATTAGTAAATAGCTGCCAAGAGTTGTTTCTTTTCCAAATTATACAATACATTAATATTTAAAGTGTTCGTTTTGATACTCAGATTTTTCAAACTCTTTACTCTTATCTTCAAAAGGTTTGATATATGTTTTGATTGTAAAGTTTATATCTTTATGACCAAGAGCTTTAGCAAGATCTAATGGGTTCTTATACTTATTAGTCTTAGCCCAATAGGTAGCCATGTAGTGTCTGAAAAAATAGCTTTTACGATTACTAGGTAGTTTGATACCTAATTCGTCTAAACTCTTTTCTAGACCTCTTATAAGCTGTTCAACACATATATATTTGCCCAACCTATTAAGAAACAAACTTTCCTGGTGGTTCGGCAGTTTAGCGATATGTGCCTGGATCTTATCTTTAAGTCCAGCAGATATGGCCAATACTCTTTTACCAGTATTAGTTTTTGTGCTGCCAAGTTTCTTTCCTCTTTTAACAGCATTAGTTATTTTGATTAATGGCACATTAGATTTAAAGTCCAGGTCATCTTTAGATAAAGCTAGAGCTTCACTTGGCCTACAAGCTGTTTCTAACATGATCAAACACAACAAACTAATCTCAGGCCTTTTAATGTTTTTAATAATTTTAATAACTGTGTCTATATCCAGTTTATCAAAATTTATTTCTACAGGTTCTGCTTTAGAAATAATAACATTAACTAAGTAGTTTTTTTCTTTACAGATATTTTTAATAATCTTATCTGAGTCTTTAGCATATTGCAGCATTGCAGACAGAGTATTAAAAACCTTAGATAATGTTTGAGAGTTTATCGACTTACTTCTTAAAGTAGATACAAACTCACTAACCATATCTTTAGTTATATTTCTTATATCTATATCTTTAAAAAATATAGATATGTGATTACGATAAAAGCTATCATAATCATCTATTGAACTTTGAGAGATCTTGCCCTCAGATCTTTTGTAGTTCAAATGTTTAGTCCATAAAGCATAAGCTTCAGGAAATAAGAACTCAGATGCAGTTGTTTTTATAAAGCCAACCTCATCAGTTTTGACTATAACCTTTTTAATAAGCATAGCTTTTATAGGGTTATGCAAGAACTTAATTTTACCATCAGTTCCATAATACTTATACCTATAAACTTTTTTGCCATTCTTAATTACAGATCTAATATTAAATGTATTCATTACAGACCCCCAGTACATTTTTTAATTAAATCTTTTTGAAGTTTAGTAGTCATTTGAAATATGCCTGGTGGGTTCATCAACCTAGCATCAATAGCAACTACCTCTACAACATCCTCTAAGATCAAATCATTTTTGATCATAAAGTTTTTTAGATCTATTTGTTTTTTATTTAATTTAGCCATTTGCTCTCTCCTATGTTTGTTGGGTGGGTTTTACCCCACCCTGATTGTTAAAATGTGTGATCAAAATATTCATCTCTGTGTCCAAGCAAAGGCGAATATCTATGTACTCCTGACCATCTATTTGTTTTTGGATTCCAAGTACAACCATTATACATTTTTCTAGTTCCATTATTTGTTTCAACTATTTTTGATTTTAAATAATGAACAGGTGCATCAAGATTTGGAGTATATTCATATTCTTGGCTTTCACTCATTTCATGTCCAGTTTTTACATTAACTCTTTTGGCATGATCTCTTTGAACACCAATTATTTCATATCCTTTGTTTCTCCAGTTTTTATGAACTACACAAACTGAATAAGCATGACGATCTGAATAACTATACTCAGTTGCTCCTAAACCTACCTTAACTTCATAATCAACAGGAAACATACATCTTGTTTCACTTATTCTATTGATAATACTTCCGTAAGTTTTTTTCTTGCTTAGGTTTATTGTTGCCATTTTTCTCTCTCCTATGTTTGTTATCGTTTACTTATACATAAGTTATAGCTGAGTTTAACTAAGTTAGCAATAGTCAATTGCCCTTTATTAGCAATCAATATGCAGCGGTCAATAAAAGTACAGGAGATGTATCTAATTTTTGGTATCGATTCGGTATCTTGTAGATTGAAAAATACTATTATAAGTTTTATAACAGGCAAAAAAAAATTGGCTCTCACAACAAAACTGTTGTAAAAGCCTATATGTCTTATGCCCTCATAGCTCAATTGGTAGAGCAATTGATTTGTAATCAATAAATATTTTATTTTAAAACTACTTAAATAACGACTATTTACTGATAGTATCTTTAAAGTATCTTTCTGCATTTTTGTTTAGTTAAACAACATATAACCTATGTGAACTAAACGATAACACAAAGTGAATACCGATACCAATTTATTCTCCCACCTCAATCCCTACTATGAACATAGTAATATTGATCTTTAATAAATGAGATCAATCCGATTCTTTAAAATTATTTTACACCCTTAATTAACTTCATTAAGTAATCCATTTCAGTATCTGCAACTGTGCCTTTAAGTACACCATCTAATTCTTTAAATGATGTATCAGATTGTGTTGATAGAGCTTTAACTCTTTTCTTTTTTTCTTCATCAATATTTGAAGAAGTAGTTAATGATTTAAATTTTTTATAAAATCTATTTGCCATGTATTTCCTTTTGAGTTGTAATTCTTATTGTCTGAAAGTATTGCAATCTATCACAACCTATATGAGAATATGTGTCATCCATATATGCAACATAGTTATCTTGAGGTTCAATTAATTTATTACAATACTTACAGTTCTTATTATTAAAATCCTTTTTTTGCTTTGGCATATACCTTAGGACTTATCGTTGATTTCTTTTTAGTACGACTTTTGTTTTTCTTTTTACGTTGGTTAATGTTGAACCATAATCCCTTTTTGGCAACCTTACCTGACTTAGTTTTGTGATAACCTTTTTTCATTATCTGTACTTTACTTTCTTACCTTTTTTCTTAGCAAAAGCTTTTGCTTTTTTCATACCAGCTTTTGTATACTTAAACTTTTTCTTTCCTACTTTTGGCATAGTTTTTTCCTTATTAGTTTTTGGTTGATGTTATTAACAATTCCATTTTCGCAGAGCTTTATTAATTCTGCTATTTGGATCTTTAGCTGTTTTAGCTGAAGTTCTTCTTTTCTTCATTCCAAGCATCCTGGCACAAAAAGATTTTCTTCGCTTGGCTGCCTTTGAATCTTTTTTTAATTTAGATGGTTTTGTAGTAACCGCTGTTTTAAGTTTACTGCCTGGATTTTCTCTACGATATTTTGCAACACCTTTTTTAGTTAATCCACCTGATCTTGATTTATGTACTCCTAGTTTGTAGCCTTTCATTATGCACCCTCATGTTGAGTAGAGGTGTCATAGTAGCATTTAAATTTTATTACAATCTCATGCTTATTAACTTCTTTACTACCTAGCTCATTAATCTTTTTTATAGACTCTTCATAGCCACCAATTAAACACTCTGAAAAACTATCATGGTGTCTTAAGAAGTGAGGTTTCATACATTCCCCAGCAATCTGACTACACATGATCATTATTAAAGCTACTTTCATTTAGTAATTTCTTTGGGTTTTAATTCTTTTAATTTTTGTTCTAATTCTTTTACTGTGTTTTTAGATCTCTCTAAATCCTCATTAGTATTTTCAAGTTTTTGCAAACATCTTTTGTTAGCAGCATCTTTGGTTTTACCAGCATCTTCTAATTCGTTAATCTGCTGCTTTAATATTCTAACCTGATCTTTATATTCAGTTATAATTTCTTTAGATGTATCGGACATAGATTATTTTTTTTTAAAAGTAGAAACACCTTTAATACCAAGTATTGTACTGAAAGCTCCAACTACAAGAGCTTGGTAGAACATTGGTAAATTAGAAAACTTATTGAAGAAAATATCTATTTTCGCTTGTATATCAGGATCATCACTAAATACAGACCAAGCTAAAAGTAATAGAGGGATTGAGATAAGGATGAGGCAAAATTCATCTTTTAGATCTCCTCTATGAGAATCGATTACTGCTTTTTTATATTCAACTTCTCCATTAGCCATCTTCTCAGCTAACTTAAGTTCAGCAACAGATTCTAATTCTTTTGTTTTTCTTCTGTTAGCTGCAATAGACATCCCTGTCTTAATCATTCCTGGCACTAATTTAGCTGCAATATTTAACCACATATAATCCTTATAGTTTTGCTGTTTTCATTGTTACACTTAATTTTGCACATCGATGTGGAGTCTGATCTGCCCACTTACTATCTAGCATTTCATTACCAGCTGTTTCATAATCCTCTGTGTCCAGAGCTGCCCACATTTTTTTAAATTTAGAAACACCACCTACACCTAGTTGGTAAACCATTTGTATAATAACTTGCTTAGCAATATGATTAATTGCTCTTTCACCTATTAATGATTCAGCTTGTTCAACTGCTTTTTGAAAATCTTTTTCAAATACTATTGAACCCTCTGACCTAGAATACTCTTGGCCATGTTCGTAAGTATCTTCAGGTGTAATTAGATGACCATAAAAAATGGTGTCAAATCCTAGATGGTCTTTATAGATCTTAGGCGACCAACCCTCATGTTTCTTTATTTCTTCTTTTAATTCTTTATACATATTTTCTCCGATTTACATTTACATTTATCGCAAGTACAAAGACCATATTCATCTGAATGTAGATCCTCTTTGCAATGACATGGGTGATAACATTTTTTACATTTTTTCATTTGGTATATACAAACTATATTTTAAAGTTAATTCCTGGTTCGGCATTATATCTTCGGTAGTTATAAGAAACCATTTGTTACCTTTTTTAATTCTTTTGCAGTTAGGTTTTTCTTGATGATTTAAAAATCCACCAAGCGGTGTTCTTATAAATTCATTGTCCAATTCAATATGAGATATACCTAGATCTGTATTTTTTCTTATTTCTCTTGTAGAAAAGATTCCAAGACCCTCAATAAAACTAGGTTTAATTGTACAAAATATTGATAAAGGTTTGTAGCTCATATTATTTACTATTTAAAATAATGCTCTTAATACTTTTGCTGCCATCAATATTTGTTTCTAATTCAACTTCACTCTTTATACATTTATAACTAATATTTTCTTTAGGAACTCTAGAAGCTTCTCTTTTACGTTTCATACAGATCGACATAGTATCTTGAATACGATGTTCTTTTATCTCACCACCAACAAACATTAATAAAATTACTGCAACAGGATATTCAATCATAATACTTCACCTTTTTAATGTCCGTTGCCATTTGCAAATTCTCTTTGTTTATCTTTCAATTTTTCAATATCTTTAAGAGCTTTAATAATAGTTTCTTTTAAAAAAGAAATATTGACTTTGTTTGTCATATTTTGCTCTTGATTTTTTTCTAACTTTTCTACAGTTTTATAAAGATCCTCAACAAGAAAAAAAAGTTCCTGGATCTGTGGCGACACCATCTGACCTTTTGGTACACCTATAATAAATTCATTTGCAGACTCAAGATCTTTTTCTATAAGTTGATTTTTAGACTCTAATTTATTAAGCCTTTCAATGACTCCAAAACCAAACCACAATCCCATAGCCAATGCTATAACAATACTAACTAAATTTTTTATACTTAAATCTATTGAGCTTGATTCTCTAATTCGCATGATTATTTTTCGTTATAATAAATTTCTATATTTAATTTTTTTTGTTTAGCAGTTGGAGCTCTATTTATTCTGTATAAACCTTTTTTAAATTTAGATTTATTTACATTTCTTTTTAGTTTTCTATAACTAGATGTTTTTACATCTATGAGTCTAACTTTACCTAATGGACTAACTGCTACTAAATCAAACAAACATTGAGGTGATACAGACCTGGCTACAGAATAACCTTGTCGTATTAATTGGCAAATAACTTCATGTTCTGAAATTGTGCCTATATCTGCTGTTGTTAATTTATTAGATTGAATAGAAAGTTTATTAAGCTTGATAGACTTATCGTTGCTATTACCCATAAAAATTTGTAAATGCTATTCACCTTTGCATCTATGTGTGTCAGGTGATTATCTTTTATTGTTGTAATTTTAACGTCAAGCAACTGTAATTGCCCTTGTAGTTTTATTATATCTTCAGAGTTTTTTTGTGATTGAGATTTCATTTTATTCTTCATCACCAGTTTCTATTTGAGTTTTAAGAATATTTATTAAAGTTGCTTTTATCATATCAGGATCTTTTAAACCTGTTTTTGATAACTTAATTATTTCTTCTACACCATTAGGACTTACTAAAGCTTCTGCTAATATTTTTGCATTTCTTGAAGTTGTAGCTTCTGTTGCTGATCTAACTATTCCACCAGCAATAGGTAAACCATCTTTGAAACCTAAAAGATTTTGCACCCAATTTTTACCTATCTCACCTTGTGCCATAAGTTTAGCTGCGGTGTCTGATCCCTCAGGAACTTTTTTACCTGATGCTTTTATAATTTGTGCAAAATTATCTACTACTTTTCCAATATCTTTTCTTGATATATTTTTATTATTTTGTTTACCAAGTTGATAAAGCAATTCAGCAAAGTTACCTCTTTGTGTTCCACTTCCTAACATGGCTTTATAAATACTTGCTCCATCAGAAATTCCATTTTCCATTCCTTTGATGTAAGCTTTATTCATATTAGTTTCAAAGTAAGCAGATAGAAGTTTTCTAAATTCAGTTTTACTTCCACTCTTTTCAAATGCTTGAGCTAAATTTTTAATATCTATTTTACTCACATCTTCACTAGCAATATATTTATAAAACTTTCCAACCTCTACATCATTTTTTAAAAAATTTGCTTCTTTAATATTTTTAAAAAGTTTTACTTTATCAATTGGTTCAACCCATTTTTTTGTAAATTGAGAATAAGCTTTTTGAGCTTTTGCATAACCAGGCATTGTGTCAAGAAGTTTTGTAACTGCAGCATCCATCTTAGTTATTTGTGCAAGATCTAATGCTTCACCAGCTTTTGCTTGACCTAATGATTTTCTATAAATAGATGCACTTTTCATTGCTTGTAAGTCATGCGAAATATTTATTAAAGCTTGTCCGTTACCTTTTGAAGCCATAACTAATTTTTGAAAATTTTTTATTGTAGGTACAAAGCTAGAGTTAGCATCTTTAATTAAACTTTTAAAATCATTAGCAATATTTTGTACTTGAACAGGTTTAAATTTTTGAAGTTTTACATCAGCACCACCTGACTTTAACCAAATATCAGATCTACTTTTATCTAAATTTATTGCAACTTTTTTTAAAGTTTGTGATTGAGTTGATTGACTTATAAATTTATTTTTTTTGAGTATGCCTAATTCTTTTCCCCATTTGTTAATATAATTTTTTAATTTTTCAGGTCTGCTTTCCCAAAATTTATTAATAATTTTTTGTGCTATAGGAATAGTAGTTACATTTTTTTCAACACTATTTATAACAGATCCTTTCATAACTTCAGAAGCCTTTAAATCTAGTCCTGAATTTTTTGCAAGTGTTTGTAATTTTTTTGCTTCATCTAATTGTTTGGAACTCATAGACTCAACTATTGTTTTACTAATTGTTGAAGCATTACCTTTTTTTAAAGCTAATACATCAGCAGCTAAATTAAGTGTTGCAGCAACAGGTACAGCAATTTCTTCAGAAGCTCCTAATGTTTGAGCAGCACCGCTGAAAGATCCAGCAGCAGCAGCATTAACTGTCATCGCAGTTCTAGCTCCAGCTGGAGATAAAACAAATGATGGCAAAGCAAACTCCGCAGCTTCATTAACTATTTTTCCAGCAGGAGTTTTAGGTTCGTAAGATAAAACATTTTTCTTTAAATATTTTTTTAATCCAGTAGATTTATATTCATAATCTTTTAATGCTAAAATGTTTTTTTCAGTTTCAGCTAGTTCTTCGTCACTTGCACCTGTTATATCTTGAAATAATTTTGTAGCTCTCATTGCTACTTCTTTTTCCATTTTATCTTTATAAAGAAATCCATTAGAAATTAATGTAGGTAAATCAATAAGTAAAAATGCAGCTCCCTCACCAGCACCATCAAGAGTTGATAAAGCAACATCTTTTGTAACACTTGGAGATTCATTTAAAGTTTCAGAATTTTTTATATCTTTTTCAAAACTTGATCTATCTAATTTATTTTCTGTAGATCCTGTATTTACTTTATCTTTTTCAAATTCTTCTAAAATTTTTTTAAAATTATAAGTTGATGACATATTATTTTAGACCTAGCATAGTTAAAATTTCTTCAACATTTTCTTGACCAAATGCTTGTTTAATTTTTAATTTAATTTGAGCATCACTATAACCAGTTGCAACTAGATCTGTTACATAAGGTCTAGCAACATCTTCTGTAATTTTTAATTTATTTTTTTGTAAATATTCTTTGTATTTGCCAGTTGGTTTATTATCTTTATCTCTAGTAATTTTACCAATACCTAAATCTAAAAATTCTTTATTTCTTTGCATTGCCATATTATTCAATTGTCTTTGTAATTTGACTTTAGCTTTAAATACTGCTGGTGGATCATTTACATTAGGTACAGAATTTTCTAGTAATTTAATTTCTTTTTCACCAGCTGCTACACCAGTAATATTTTTTCTATAAGCATTAAAGTATTGTTGAACAGCTGCTTCCCACTCTGCTCTCCTAATCATAAAAGTTTCTATATCTTTTTGATTTGTAAATATTCCTGATTTAGAAACTAGCTCACCAACTACTGCTTGTGATTTACCAAGATAAGTAGAAAATTTATCATCATGTAATACTTCCATAACTTCTAATAAACCATCCATCTCTATTGCAGTTAAAACTTTTTTCTCTGCATCAGTTGTGGCTTTTTTACTTAAGTCAGTTGATTTATCTTGACTTGGAACTTGTATAACATTTCGACCATCTTCACTTCTAAACATTTTTAATTTTTGTCTGCCTATACTTGTAGAAACATCAAACATTTTAACATCGCCACTATTTAAATCTTTAAAATTTATAAAACTATTTTTTTCTCTTTTAGCATATTCTTTATTTTTTATATAAAGTTCAGGATTGTATCTAAATAATGCTTTATCGCTATCAGGAACATTTTTTTCGTACAATGCAATAAATTTTCTTTTTTCTTCTTCATCTTCTAATTTAGAAAATGCACTAGCAGTTTGCACACCTTGAATAAGACTTGGCATAACTACATCAGGAGTTTTTCCAGCTAAACCTTGAGTTAAAACTGATAAGCCACCTAATACTTCAGGGCTGTATAATAAACCTTTAAATCCATTTCGATCTGACATTTATATTAATCCTTGTTCGTTTAAATATTTGTAAAATATATTGTTTGTATCTACTTTTGCATTTTGACTTGCAGCAAATTGTTTGTTTAATCTGTCTTTAATTTCATTGTAACTTTTTAAAAGTCCATCTGAAACACCAACATTATTTCCTACTTCTGAAAAATATTTGTTTACCATTGAGTCAGGCAAAGCATTATCATCAGATCTTAAATTAGGTATAGCTTGATTAATTTGTTGTCTGTCTAAAGTATTGCCTAGTAAATATTCTTTATCAGTTAAAATACCACCAGTATCACCAACTTCTGCATAATTAGGTTTTAATTTAGTTCCATCATACCCAATCATATCTAATGCTTTTTTGTTTCCGTAAGCATCTTTTAAAGAAGCAAACATTACATTAGTTAAAGCACTCATTGGAGATAAAGTTCCTGTAAGACCTTTAATAGCATTTTGTCTTGTTGCTATTGTTTCACCAACAGTTTTAAAAGGTGCATCTCTAAACGCATCATTATAAGTTTGTGAGTTTGGATCAAAATTTTCATCTTTTGTGTAAGTATCATAAAAAGATGTATTCTTAAGTTCAGCTAAAGTTTTTTCTAAATTATCTTGAATAAATTCTTTACCCTCAAAATCTACTTGAGGTTTACCGCTATCATTTTTTGAATTAACAATAGATTGAATAGTATTTAAAAATTCTACTTTGTCATCTTTGCTAATTGTGTCGTCTAGTAAAATACCTTTAGCAGTTGCTAAATTATAATCTGCTGCTGTTACTACACCTTGACCTACAGTTTTTGTGCCAGTAAATTTTCCACTACCTTGTTCAAAAGTAGGTACAGCTCTTGATGGTATATCTTTGTAAGCTTCAGTTTCGTAATCAAAATATTTATCGTTTTCTATTTGTATGTCTAATTCTCTTTGTTGTTCATTATCCATACCATCATAACGACCATCATCTGATGAACCGCTATCATTAAAACCTTGATTATTATAAGATTGATTTTCTTCTGAATCTGTATTGTCGCTAAAACCACCGCTACCATATCCACCATAACTACTTGAAACTTCACCCTCATAACCATCTGCTGGTTCAAAACTTAATATACCTTGTGGAGTCATTTTACCTGACCCACCCATTTGTTTTAATGTTTTTGCTTCAGTAGGATTTATATATGCAAGAAAGTGATTTTCAGGTGCATCTTTCTCTAACAGGCCAACCGCTTTTTTATAACTTTTCATATTAGATTATAATTCCAAGAACAGCTAAACCACCAACAATCATAATATATTTTGTTGTGTTTTTATCTATGTCTTGTTTTAAATTGTATATTATTTTATTTATTTTATTCATTATAGTAACCCAGCTAACAAGCCGCCTAATGCACCAAGACCAGCTTCCATTCCACCAAATTTAGAACCTATCAAAGCTCCACCTAAAGCAGTAGTAACTGGACTAGCTTGTGTTCTTACTTGATTTTGTTGTGTTGGAAATCCTGAAGCTATCGGTGTAACTAAACCAGCATATTGTTGTAAAGATGCAAATGGAGCAAGATTTTGTTGTCTAGTAAGTTCTTCTAATTGAGATCCTGTTGCTGTAAGCGATGGTGCTGCTGAAGCAACTTGTAATTGGTTTTGTCTTTCTTTGTTGTATTGATCAAAAGCTAAGGGTAAAGCATAGTCAGCTACACCAGCTATGATTTCTTGTTGGTTTAATGGAGATCCAGGTGTTCTTCCAGCTCCACTAAATTCTGTATTAATACTATTTGCAATTTCACTTGTAGCATTTTGCAACATTGGAGATAAATATGGATTAGTATAATTACCAGCTAAAGTATTATTTAATTGATTGTAAGCAGCTGTTCCAAGAACTTCTTGTTGAGCTAAACCAGTTTGTGTTTGTGTGCTTGGAGATACATACCCTGATGCACTTACACCTTGATTATATAATTGTCCTGACTCAGATAAGATCTGATTAAGAACTGGTTCTGCTGGTTTGTATGGTGTTACACCTTGAGTTGTTATTGATCCGCCACCTGATGATCCACCGCTTATAAATGACATTATGTTTTCTCCTGTTTGTTTAGTTGCTTTTCAAGAACTACATGAGTTCTTTTGTATTTATATTGTTTTAATATTCTTGCCCAACCTGGCCTTGCAATTAATTCCATTTGATCGCATCCATGTTGTTCGGCAAAATCTTCGATAACACTAAGTAAGTGTTGCCATTGTTGTCTACCTTTTCCTGTCATAATAAATATATGACAAGATTGTTTTAATTTTTTTTTAATTAATTCTGTAACAACAACACCTTTAAATTTATCTTGTGTACTCTTTTGAGAAATATCCCAAACTATCCATAATTGATATTTATTTGCTTTTAATGTTTCTAAAACAAAATCACTATCGGTGTGATTTCCTGAAAAAACTAAAGCTTCTTGAATAGATGGTTCTACCAATCCCCAAACATTATCTAAAAGTTCGGTTGGTATTCTTACTAATTTCATTACGATATAGTTAAATAACTGATTCCAATATTTACGTTGTCGTTTGTACTTACTGTTGCTTTAAGAACATCTGTTGCTTCAAGAACTAAAGGTTGTGTTAAAACTTCAATAGAATTATCAGCAGATAAACTTTGTGTGTTTAAAATTGTTGCTTCAACTGAACTAGAGCTATCTAATACATCAAAAGATACATTAGGTGTATTGCCTGTATTATTAGTAACTCTTAATGATTTAATAATAATAGTTTCTTTAGCACCAGCTGTTAAAATAGATGTTTCACTTTGCGTACTTAAACTAACACCTTTAAATTTATAACTGTTTGCCATAATTATCTTGCTGTAGCTGGTACACCATTTGACGAAACTAATGGTGCTTCTGCAAAGCACATGTAAATGTATGTTTGACCACTTGAACCTACCCCACCACTATTTGACCTGATTTTTACTCCGTTGCTTAAAAAATCACACTCATTATTTCCTGAACTTTCTGCATCAGAAGAATTTGCTTTCAATCTTACATCAATAACATTAAAAGGATTTGCTCTTTTATTATCATAAATTCTCCATTCATCAACATCAGTTGCTTTTATTAAAACAAAAGCTGGTTTAAATCCTGTGTAAATAAATGCTCCGTCTGCATTTCCGTTTCCTGTGTAGGAACCAAACTTGCTGAACCCAGTTTTTTCTGCAAAGCAGTAAGCTACAAAAGTTCCACCTGAACCATTACTTACGCCAGTTGAACCAACAGAAAATACTGATGTAGTTGGTGCTGTATCATTCCACATACCAGCAGAATCTCCCACAGCATCAGTA
>Ga0181404_1000048_pt1 | contig 31274 bp, 40 predicted proteins | sample 27SPOviralmetaG_FD_130133 | JGI IMG/M metagenome (GOLD analysis project Ga0181404, IMG submission 130133) | Marine viral communities from the oligotrophic San Pedro Time Series (SPOT) site, San Pedro Channel, CA, USA - 27 SPOT_SRF_2011-10-25 | ecosystem: Environmental > Aquatic > Marine > Strait... | reverse complement strand
GAACTAAAAACCAACATTGATGAAAGAATGGTAGTAGCACAGAGTAGTGCTGGTGCGTTAGGAAGAAAGACTGACGAACTAATTACTACTGCTCTTGATGGAACATCAAACCTATCAGGTAACTCTGACTCAGAGGGTTTAACACTAGCTAAGATAAATGGTGTATTTGGATCAATGGGTGAAGGCGATATACCTGATGATGGTGATAGATACTTTGTAGTATCACCTGATGGTTGGATTGATCTATTAGCAATCAATGCGTTTGCTGATGCAGACTTCATTGGACCAGATGAACTTCCATACAAAGGTGGTATGGTTGCTAAAAGATGGCTTGGATTCTTGTGGATGACACATAGTGGACTACCAGTAACAGGTGGTAGAAGACAATGTTTTGCATATCACAGATCTGGAGTAGGTGTAGCTATGGGTGCAGATGTAACCACAGAAATCAACTACATTCCAGAAAGAGTGTCTAATTTAATAACAGCATATATGAGTTTGGGTGTTGTCTTAATTGACGATAACGCAGTCTTTGAAGTGCAAATAACTGAATAGGGGGTAAACATGGCTTATACAGCAACTTCATTGTTTAAAGTCGGTGGTGCTAACCCTGGACTTTGGATATACAAATCTACTGATGCAGTCAGTACTATTGTTGGAAGTGGCTACTTTAGTAGTTCAACCAACGAGCTAAAAGAACATGATGTTATTATAGCAGTCGGTGCAACAGGTGGTACAGAAACAGTAGATGTATTAGTCGTAACAAGTGCGACAGGTGCGGCAACTGTTACAACAACTAACGGTACTTAATGGAGTAGGGGGAGGAAACTCCCCCTAACATTATATGGCGACAACAAAGATAGATATATGTGCAAGAGCATTAGTAATGATAGGAGCAAGTCCTATTAGTTCTTTTTCAGATGGCACAACAGAAAGTACAGTAGCAAGTAACTTGTACTTAGATACAATTAAAAATATGTTATCAAGTTATCGTTGGAGGTTTGCTAGTAAACAAGCACAACTTTCAAGATTAACTGATGCACCAGATCATAGATGGGATTCAGCATATCAATTACCATCAGATTTAGTAGGATTACATGGTGTGTTTGTAAATGATACACCTATAAAATTTGAAAGATACGGAGATATGGTTTATAATGATGCAGTATCTTCTGATACTGTGTATGCAGATTATACTTTTTATGATGAGTCAGCAACAAATCCTGAAGTATTCTTTCCACCATATTTTATATTCTCAGCAGAATTAGTACTAGCTTCTATATTTGCTTTTGCTGTAGCACAAAATACATCACTATCAGATTCATTAGAAGTAAAATCACAAAGACAAATAGCTTTAGCTAAAAACTTAGATGCACAACAAAGAACATCCAGTAGGTTACGTACTACTAGATTCACTAATACTCGTAACTCAACAGGACTTGGTAATATTACTGGAACTGTGGAGTAAGTGTGGCAAAAACTAGAGCAATACTAAGACAATTAAAAACAACTTTTCAGGCTGGTGAATTAGATCCTATGATGAACTTGCGTAGTGATACTTCTGCCTATACAAATGGAGCAAAGAAAATGCAAAATGTATCTTTGTTTTCACAAGGTGGTTTTAAAAGACGTAATGGTACAAAACGATATGCAAGTTTACCTGGCAATGCTAGACTAGTAGGTTTTGATTTTGATGATAATGAACAGTATATATGTGCATTTAGTAATACAAGAGTAGATATATATTATTTAGGAAACGATAGTTTAACGCAAACTATTACATCATGTCCTTGGGGAACATCTATTTTATTTGAAATGCAATTTACACAAGCTGGTGATACTATGATTATTACTCATCCTAGTATGGCAACACAAGTTATAACAAGAACAAGTCTTACAGCATTTAGTAGATCTAACTTTGCTTTTGATACTGATACAGAAAATGTATACCAACCATATTATAAATTTGCATCTAGTGCAGTAACATTATCATCAAGTGGTACTACAGGATCAGTAACAATTACATCTAGTGCAGATCATTTTAATGCTGATTATGTAGGTTCTTATATTAAAATAGAAAATACTACTTTAGAAATTACAGGACACACAAATGCAACTACAGTTACAGCTACAATAGAAGGCACATTGAAAAAAAAATTAATCAATGACCCTTTTACTACAGCAGTAGGTACAAAAACAATTACTGTAAATGATCCTTTACATGGATTAACAAATAATGCAAGTGTTACTATAGCTGGTGCTAATACAGTAGATACAATTACTGCTGGTAATATTAACGGAGCAAGAACCATAACAGTATTAAATGAAGATAGTTATAGTTTCACTGCTGGTGGATCTACTAATGCAGATAACACTGATGCTGGTGGTGGAACTGCTGTATTTATTACAAGTCCAAATCAAGCAAATACAGAATGGCAAGAACAAGTTTTTAGTACAGTAAGAGGTTATCCAGCTTCAGCAACATTTCATGATGGTAGGTTGTGGTTTGGTGGTTCATCAAGTTTACCAGATTGGTTATGGGCATCTAAAGTAGATCAATATTTTAATTTTGATCTTGGTGAATCAGATGATGCAGATAGCATACAATCTTCTATCGGTGCATCACAAGTAGCTGACATAAGACATTTACAATCTAATAGACATTTACTTATATTTACAGCTAATGGAGAATTTTTTGCTCCACAAGCTACACAATCTGTTTTAACTCCTAGTAATTTTACAGCACGTAGACAAACTACACATGGATGTAGTCATGTAAATATAAAAACATTAGAAGGTGGTGCTTTGTTTGTACAAAAGCATGGTAGAGCAGTAAGAGAATTATTATTTACAGATTTAGAATTATCTTACTCAGCTACAAACATTAGTGTATTAGCTAGTCATTTAATAAATACTCCAATAGACATGACTATATTACAAGGTACAGCAGAACGACCAGAATCTTATGCAATATTTATAAACACAGATGGTACTGCTGGTGTGTTTCATGCAGTTCGTTCTGAAAAATTAGCTGGTTGGACAGAATGGAAAACAACAACAGGTGCTACATTTAAAAGTATAGAAGCAGTAGGAAGTAGATTATTCTTTACAGTATATAGGAATTCAACTTATTATATAGAAGAAATGGGAACAGAAGAAAATACATTAGATCATTCAAGTACTTTTACAATAGGAAGTGCTGGTACTACATTTACAGGACTAAGTAATTATGCTAGTAAAACTGTAAATGTACGTAGTGGTGATTATCATATGGGTACATTTGCAGTAACTAGTGGTGGTGTATTAGAACTGTCTTCTGGATTCGATACTACAACTATTACAGTAGGATATGATTATGATGTAGAAGTAGAAACTATGCCAGTAGAAACAGTAGTAACAACTGGTTCTTTACAAGGTAAACCTAAAAGAATTAGTAAAGTAGTATTAGGTTTAAACTCTGCATTAGCTACTACTATATCAAATAACAAACTTACACTTAGACAAGTAACAGATGATTTATCAAATGCACCTACACCAATAACAGGTAAAAGAGATTTCTATTTGTTAGGTTATAATAAAGATGCGACAGTTAGTATAACACAATCAGATCCTTTACCAGTAAGAATAACAGGATTAATTATGGAGTATATGTTTTAATGTGTGATCCAGTATCAGCGGCAGTAGCGGCAACAGCAATAACTGCTGGCTCTCAAATATATCAAGGAAAAGTTCAAGCAAGAATGGCAGAAAACAGTAATGATTTGATGAAGTTTCAAACATCTGAACAAATTACTGAAGTAAAAGAACAAAAAAGAATAAATGCAATTCAAGCTAGAGAAGAAGAAATAGAAAGAAGAAGACTGCTAGAACAAGATTTATCAGCTTTAACTGCTTACAATCGAGGTTTTAGTTCATCAAGTAAAGACAATATTAAATCAACTGCACAAGAATTATTTGGAGCAGACGTAGCAACTAATAGATTTAATTTAACTATAGCTAATACACAAGCTGATAGACAAATAGGTGTATTAACTGCTCAAGGAAATATGCCTAGTTATGCTAGTTCTATAAGAACTGCATCTTACATAAATGCAACAGCTACAGCTTTTAGTGGATATAGTAATTATCTATCTGTTAAAACTCCAACACCTACTAAACCTACAGTTACAAGTAGTTACACTCCTGGTGGTGTTACAAATGTAAGTAGTAGTGGACCAGGGAAAACAACAGGTTTTGCAAATAGTGGATATACATTTAAAGGATAATAATGGTAACAAGATATAAAGATACAAGAAGAATAAGAACAGCAGATAAACCAAAGGTAAACTATAATATATCTATAGATACTACTGGTCAAGAATCTATAGCTAAATCTTTAATACAAGCTAGTCAAACTGTAAGTAATGTATTTTTTAGACAAGCTCAAGATAATGCTGTAAGACAAGCTGAACAAGATGCAAGTGTTGCAGAAATACCTATTAAAGATGGTGTTCCATATATAAATAAAATGGAAGCTGGTGGATCAATATATAATGATGCTTACAATAAAGCTGCAAAAGTAACTTATTTAAATACTTTAGAAAATTCTGTAGAAAAAAAGATAACAGATATTACTACTGATTTTTACAGTAATCCATCAAATAGAAGTAATACAGAATTGTTAGCAGGAAATTTAAATTCAGTATTAGAACCAATGAGAGAAAATATACCAAAAGAGTTTCAAAGCACTTTTGATATTATTGTTGGAAATAAAGTTAATCCTTTATTAAAATCAGAAGCAAAAGAAAATGCAAATAGAGCAAGAACAAAATTATTAAATGGTTTAGGGCAAAGACAAAATAAAATAATAGATAGGATAAAAACATTAAAAGATGGACCAGAGAATGAAGCACTTACAAAAGAGTTAGCTGATGTAATATTATCTCAAAACAAAATTGATCCTGATTTAATATCAAAAAGTGAAATTGAAGATATATGGAAAGAATTAGCTGGTTATAAAGAATATAATAAATTTAGATCAGTTTTGTTTGAAACAAATGAAAATGGTGACTTTAAAATAACACAAGAACAATTAAGAAAAATACAAAATATATTTAATGGTAATGAAGATTTACAAGTAAAATTACCAAATGGTAGTATTTTTAATAATGAAGAAGCAAAAAAATTATTTTTTACAAATGCTAATAAACAACACATTAATCAAGAAATAAATACTTTTAGAAACAGAAGAAGCACAGATGATACAGCAATAGTAGAAGCTAATATACAAATAGAAAAATTACAAGGAATAGCTTTAGACCAATTAAATAGTAATAAGCCATTATCTTTATCTAATTTAGAATCTATAATTGATGATATGGGATCAGGACTAGATAATATTTCTATTACTGGTTCTTCTAAATCTACTAAAGTTGTAGCTTTAAATAAAGCAAAAGCATTAAATAATATAAAAGCTAGTGTTGGTAGATTTAAACAAAAAATAAATGATAATAATTTAGAATATAATCAAAAACAAACTTTAAAAAATTTAGGCAATACTTTAACACTAGGAACTTATGAATCATTTCAAAAAAATTTTAATGAATCTATAGATCTTATTCCAGATAATGAAGCATTAAATGCTGTTAAAAATATTACAGAAGATAAATTTAATGAAATACAAAACATATTAGGTAATGTTTTAGAATCAGATAAAAGTTCATTAGAAGTATTTAAAGAAATATTAGGAGGTAATCAACTAAGTACAAAAGGCAAAATATTTGGTTTAACTAGAGTAGAAATATTTGATTTGTTTAAACCAGTATCTTTATTTGCTATTGAAGAAATAAACTCTGCTATATCAACATCAGGAACAGCAACAAAAGAATCTATAAGTATAGCAAAAATACATAGTAGTTTATTAAGTGATAAACCAAATAATGTAGTAAGTGCTACAACTACTTCAAGTGAAGGCGATAAATATATAGAACAAATTATATCAAATGGAGTTCAGCCAGATGATATACCTATTATAAAAAAATTTATAGAACGTGGTTTTAAATCTAAAAATATAGGAAATATATTTAAAGTATCTTTAAGAGAAGGAGATGAAAATTTATTAAATTCATTTACACTTCCATTATTAAAATTAATAAAAGATGAAAATATAAATATATCTAATTTAAATATATCAAATGAAACTTATGGATTACTTAAATCATTTGCAGACATTAACCCAAATGATAGAACAGAAATTATTCAAAGGTTTAAAAACACAAGTAATGATATTGAAGACACAACTATAAAAAATAATTATGGAAACATATATCAAAAATTTACAAAAAAAGCTACTGTTGAAGGATTTGTTAATAAAAGCAACTCGCAAGTTTTTGATGATGTAAAACAAATAATTTTTAATACTATGTTAGATGGAACAGATGACATTAAAAAACCTAAACTAGCAGAAGCAGTATCAAAATTTATACATTTTCAAACATATAAAGAATTATTAAATACAGGATTTACAGATGATTTAGATAGAGGAGATATTAAAAAAGAAGTAAATAGAATACTTGATCAAATTACTATTGGTGATGTATCTTATAAAAAGTTAAATGATAGTGGAGTAACTAATTTACAAAATGATTTTACTTATAGAAATAATTCATTTCAAAATAAAGAAGGTAAATTTATAGATTTAGCAATAGGAAATCCGTATCAAGAACTACAAAAAAAATCAGAATTATTTGCTGAATATTTTCCTAGCGATAACTTTCATTCACAATCAATACTTACATTTTTAAATGTAACAGATCAAATAAAGAAAAAAAATGGCACATTAAACTTTGAATTAAATGCAGAAAAAAACAAAAATAGTTGGGAACAAAAAATTAAAAATAGTAACGCACCTTCTTTTAAAGGAGATAGTTTATTATTTAGTTCAACAGAAGTTAAAAAAACTATAACAGCAACAGAGTTAAATAAAGCAAAACAAAGTTTATCTTTTCAAGGTATACCTGGAGATATTATAGGAAATCAATTTAATGATAATAATTTAATAGATGCTTTAACTGTAGATGGTATGCCTTTTACACCTGATAGAGTCAAATTTATTGCAAGTGAATCTCTATCAGAAAATGAAAGATATGTACAATATACAACTAGAATAGACGGAATAGATAATAAACAATTAATTACAGATGACAATAATGAATTAATAACTATTACAATACCAGAAAATCATACTGATAAATTAACTAATTTAAATAATAAATATGGATATGCTCTTAAAAAAAGATATGATACAGTAAGTCCTAGTTCAGAATTAGCTTCTCCTATTGCACAAAAAATACAACCTTTACCTAATGCAGTTAAAAATTTAAAGAAAATAGATACGTTTACTAATTTAAACGAATCAGAAAAAAGATTGTTAAATTATAATAGATCATTTTATACATTAAATATAAATAATGCAGACACTAATATTAATACAGATTTTACTGATACTATAATAGAAAATAATAATAAATTTTATGTAGTACCTAGTAGACAAATACAAGAATTACCAAATAATATTTTTAAATCAGTAATGGTAGATGGAAAAAGTAAATTTGAATATTTTGTAAATACAGGTTTTATATCTGAATATGATACTAAAGTAGAAGCAGAACAAGCAATAGATAAATTAGAAATTATATATAATCAAGATAAAAAGTTAATACAATGAAATTAAATGCTAAACCAAGTGAATATTTATTTAATGCTACTCCACAAACACCACCATCATTTTGGGAAAATGTAGGTAATCAATATAGATATTCATATCTTCCATCTATATCTGCCGCTAAACAGGCATTTATAGGTAAAGATGATCCATCATTTACAGTAACAGATGATATGTTAGCAAATGAACCTGAAGAATTAATACAAGATTTAATTAATTCTAAAAGCCAACAAGAGTTTGATTATAATAAAAATTTATATGCAAGAATGTCTAATATTAAAAATAGTTTATCTATTAATTCTGGTTTTGGTTCTATGTTATTTGCTGGTATATTTGATCCTGTAAATTTAATACCTATACCAACAGCAATAGGAATGGGTTTTGCTAAAGGAGCATTAAGAGTAGGTGCTGGATCTGCTGGATTAACAGTAGGTACTGAATTAGTAAGAGCACCTAATGATCCTACTTATCAACCAATGGAAACAGTTTTTGCAGTAGGAGGATCTGCTTTTTTTGGAGGTCTTTTAGGTGGAGGAATTGGAGCGGCAACTGCAAAAAGAGCTGGAAGTAATATTGCTAATGCAACTGCTTATGATGATGGTATGGAAGCAAAAATAAAAAAAACTAAAGTAAAAGGTAAAGCACCTAATGATACAATGGCAAAAGAAACTACAGAACCAGTTATGCAAGGTGATGCTAATACTGTATTAAGAGAAGAAGGAGTTGTACCAGTTGAAGAAGACCCAAGATTAAATAAAAAATTAGATACTGGTTATCAAAAAACTGGTATAGGATATGAATTTACTGCAAGGGGTACAACTTTAGGTAATGCTTTACATAGAACTAACAGTCAAAAAATGGAAGATTGGCTTTTATCAGTAGTAGGTGATGGAGGATTAAATACAAAAAAAGTAAAAGCTGGTGGTGTAGCATTTAAAAAAGGTTCAGTAAATTTATTAAGAGGTAATTGGTATGGTGCTAGTTATGGATACATAGAAGATATGCGTAATTTATGGTTAGGTACAAAAGGTGTAATAGAACCAAGAAAAGTCGCAACACAAAACGTAAGTTTTACTATAGAAAATATTAAAACAAAATTTAACAAATCTGAATCATTTGATGAATTTATGCAAAAAGTTACTAAAGCAAATATTAAAGCTAGTTACTTTGGTAATGATAATGTCATAGCTAAAGAAGCACCTCATGTTTTAGAAGGTGTTCGAGTGACTAGAAAATTAAATGAACGAGCTCTAAAAGAAGGTCAAGATGCTGGTTTGTTAAATACAGCAACAAATTTAAATAAAAAAATGGATATGCTAGCAGATTTTGCTGGAAGTAGATTAAGAAATATTAATGATTTTAAAAATCAATTACCCAAAACTAAAAGACCAGAAACAGTTAATATGCATATTAGAAATGAAGAAGAAGCATTAGAAAATGCTTTACATGATATGCAAATATTAGAACGATTTAGTTTCTCTTTAATAAGAAAAGAAAAGTCTTTATATAATAAATTAGATGAAGTGTTAGAAGATATAGAAATAGAAGAATCAACAAGAACATCTTATTCATCTATGATGGAAAATATGGTAAAAAAAAGTGGAGATAGAACTGCTTTTTATGGTCAATTATCAAAAAAAATACAAAAAGATCATGCAGATAGACACAAAACAGATTTAAGATTATTTGCTGAATTAAGAAAAATGTATGAAAATGAAGGTGTATCAGATAAACAATTAGAATATATGGGAATATTAGAACAAAGAATTTTAAATCATAAATACACACCAAAACAACAAGCCATTATAGATGAATATAACAGACTAAAAGATGATGTTGAAAATGGATTTACTACTAAACAAAAAAATTTTTACAATAAAATGAAAAGTGAACTTAGTGAACCACGAGAATATGATGTAGAAGCAACACTTCTATCACTTAAAAATTCTATTAAGTCTATAAATAAAGATTTTACCAGACCTTCTGGTGAAGATCATTATACCATGAGAAAATATTTAGTAGATACTATAATAGATTTAAGAGAACAATTTCATAATGAAGTAATAGTTCCTTACATAATGAAAAATCCATCAGGAAGATTAGCTACTTTACTAGATGCAATGAAAAGTAAACAACCAATAATAGTGCCAGCTGATGATTCTTTAGCAGATGTAGGTTTAATAGTAAGAAAGCCAATGCCTAAAGAATATTTTAATAGAGTGACAGATGTTAATGCTCAAGACAGAGCGGAAGACATAGTAAAATTAAACAATAAAAATATTTATATACTGGAAGATGGAAGACATTATTATTATAGAGATAAAGATTTTGGTAATTTTAATAGACGATTTCAATTTTTTGGAGAAGATGATAGTACTGCACCATTATTATTAAAAAGTGGATTTAAAAAGAAACGTATAAATAATAAAATGTATGATGTATTTGAATACGAAAAAATAGATTTTTCTAATAATATATCTAAAGAACAATTAAATATGTTAATTAGACAAATAAGATTTATAGAGAATAAATACAAAGGTAAGGTAGATGATGATACATTTGAAAAAATGATTGCTATACCTAGAAATCAAACAGTAAGACAAAAAATTAAACAAGATAATGCTTCAAACAAAAAAAAAGTTGGTGAAGATGAAGCATTAGAAGAAAATCAAATAGATCTTAATAGTGATTTAGTACCAAAAGCAAATAGTTTTAAGAACAAATTTATTGGAGCAACCGAAGTATTAGATATAATAAATTTTTATTCAAAGAAAAAATTTTTTAACAAAGATAGTGTAGATGTGATTCCTTTTAAAGTACAAAAAGAATTTAAATCTGGTTTATCTATGGCAGATGGCGAACTAATAAAATTAGAAGTAAATGAACAAATGATCAAACTGCAAGCAGATATGCAAGCTACAAAAATAATTAATAGAATTATAGGAGAAGGAGATGCACAAGATTATGATGGCATAGCTGGTAGAGGAGTACAAAAATTTGTTATGCATAGAAATTTTGATATACCAAATTATTTACTTACTAAAGAAAGTAATGGTATAGCAGATTTTATAGATACTAATGGTGCAGATTTAATGAGAACATATATGAATAAATTTGGTCCAGCAGTAGAAATGGCAAGAATGTTTGATGGTGATAGATTTGGTAAAATGAAATTATACGAAGCATTTAATGATGTTATTACAAGACATAGTGATGATATAGAATTAAATCCAAAAGATATGACAGATAAACTTTTTTATCAAAGAGATGATATAGAAGAAATGACAGATGCAATATTAAATAGAGCTCCTAGAGGAATGGAAATAGGTTCAGCATCAAATAGACTTGTCAAAGCAATACAACAATTTGCACAAATTACAATGATGGGAACTGCTACTATAGCTGGATTTGCTGATCCAGGCAAAGTAATTTTATCGAGAGGATTTAAACAAGCATTTGGTAGATATATAAATAGTTGGATTAGAGATGTAAATGAAATAGATTTAAAAGATTCAGCAAATAAACATATGTTAAGATTTATAGGAGAAGGTAATGAAACATTATCTGGAGCTGGTGCATCAAGAATGGTTGAACAAGGTACTGGTATTGGAGAAGTAAACAATAGAGTTTTAGGTAAAGTAGGAGATAAATTTTTTGAAGCCTTAGATAAAATAGCTGGTCAATTTTATAATGTAAATTTATTAAATCAATGGACTGCTATTAATAAAAGAATGGTTGTTCCTATGAGTGTAGATAGAATTATTAGAAGTGGTGCTATGTTATCTAAAAAATATACTGGTGATCAATCTATTAAAAAATATTTAAAAACAGATTTAGAAATATTAAGATCACATGGATTGTCTGAAGATGATCTAAAAAGTATATATGCATTATGGAAAAGTGCTGGAGGTAAAAGAGGAAAAGAAATTTATTATAGTAATGCTGATTTATGGATGGAAAAAAATCCATTAATTTTTAGAAAATTTACATCAGCAGTTAGAGCTGATGTGTTAAGTACTATTATAACACCAACAGAAGCAGATAAACCTTTACTTTCTTATGGCTTATTAAAACTATCTAGGTTTAACAAAAACATGAAAGACAGACAACATAATTTTTTTAAACTACCAATACAATTTATGTCTTGGGCAATGGCGGCAAATAGTAAAATAGTTTTATCTACCTTACAAGGTAGACATCAAGGAGTAGCTTCTGGTATGACTGCTATGTTTGCATTAGGTATGTTATCAGATTATGCTAGAAACCCTGAGTGGTGGAAGTACAAATCTACTACAGAAAAAGTTATTAAAGCAGTAGAATATTCAGGACTTACTGCTTATTTATTAGATATAAATAGTTTTGCAGAAATAGCATCAAATAATTTTGTAGGAATAAGACCTTTATTTGGAGAAAAAAATCCTTTTACTGGTAATTTACCAGATCAAATATCTGAAGTAGGTGGTCCAGCTGGAAGTATAATTGCTGATACATATAAATTATTTGCTGATGATTCTTTAGAGTTTAAAGATCAAGCAAATATGGTTAAAAGAATGATCCCATATAATAATTTATTTTATACTAAATGGTTATTTAATGGTTTAAAGGATAGTATAGTAAATGATAATAATACTGTTAAATATTAAAAAAATATGTTAAGGATTAATTATGGCTATATTAGTTAACGATACGACTCCCAGAAACCAGTACACAGCATCTGCTGGACAAACAGTATTTGCTTACTCATTTGAAATATTTGAAGTAACAGATATTAAAGTATTTAAAGGATCGACTCTTTTAACTTATGCAAGTAGTCCATCAGATGCTACACAATATTCTGTATCTGGTGCTGGTACAACTGGTGGTGGTAATGTTACTCTCGGAGGTGGTGCTACTGTAAATGATATTTATACTATAGTACGTGACATACCAGTTAAAAGAACAACAGACTTTCCGTTATCTGGACCATTTGTTATTGACAGTTTAAATACTGATCTTGATAAAATGGTTGGAATGATGGGTGAAAGAGAAGATGAGATATCAAGGTCAATAAGATTAAAAGATGAAGACCCTTCAGCAACATTAACATTACCATTAAAAGCAGATAGAGCAAGTAAAGTACTTACATTTAGTAGTACAGGTAATGTAGAAACTTCTATTACTGCAACAGATGTAAGCACAGTTGCTGGTATATCAAGTAACATAACTACTGTAAGTGGTATAGCTAGTAATGTAACTACTGTTGCTGGTATTTCTAGTAACGTAACGACAGTAGCTGGTAAATCATCAGAAGTTACTTCAGTGGCGGCAGTTGCTAGTTTAATAACTTCTGACTTTGTAAGTGATTTAAATACATTAGCAGTTACAGATGTAATAAATGACATCAATACATTAGCAACTAGTGATATAGTAAGTGATTTAAATACATTAGCAACAAGTGACGTAGTAAGTGATTTGAATACATTGGCTACATCTGATGTAGTATCTGATATAAATAAATTAGCAACCACTGATATCGTTAATGACCTAAACACACTGGCTACGACTGATATTGTAAGTGATCTTAACACATTAGCAACTAGTGATATTATAAGTGATCTAAATACGTTAGCTACTAGTGATATTGTAACTGATTTAAGTTTGTTAGCAACTTCAGCAAATGTAACAAATATGGCTACATTAGGAGCATCTGGTGTAGTAGGAAACATAGCAACAGTTGCTGGAGCAAACTCTAATATTTCTACTGTAGCTGGAATAGCAAGTAACATAAGTACAGTAGCTGGTAATACTACTAATATAAATACAGTCGCTGGTGCAAACTCAAACATTACATCCGTAGCTGGTTCAATATCAAATGTAAATTCCGTTGCAAGTAATTTAAGTACAGTAAATGATTTTGCTAATAGATATAGAGTAACTAGCAGTGATCCGTCATCATCTTTAGATGAAGGTGATTTAGCTTATAATACAACATCTAACGTATTAAAATATTATAATGGATCAGCTTGGGTAACTATAGTTGCTGGTTCATTAACAGATGTTGTGCAAGATGGAAGTCCTCAATTAGGTGGAGATCTTGATATCAATGGCAATAGCATTGTATCTACAAGTAATGGTAATATTGCCATTACACCTAACGGATCAGGTAAAGTAGTATTAGATGGATTAAGTTATCCAGTTGCTGATGGTTCTGCTAATCAAGCATTGTTGACTAATGGCTCAGGAGTGTTATCATTTGGTACTATACAGGCTAGTGAGTTATCCACAGAAGGAAACTTTTTTAGCAACTATAATACTGTAAGTAGTGATGTTACATCAACAACAGCATCTACAAAGAACGCTTTTTTATTCGGACCTATTACAGTAAGTGGATCATCAGTCTGGACAATAAGTGGCAGTGGAACTTTACAAATATTATAAGGAGTAAAAAATGGCAAGTACAATTAAAGTAGATAAAATAGAAGGAGCTGGTGGTAGTACTATTACAATACCTTCAGGACAAACCTTTACTATTACAGATGGATTGGCGGCAAGTACAATAGGATCTGGAACATTAGCAGATGCTAGAATACCAAGTTTAAATGCTAGTAAAATAACTGCTGGTACAATGGCAGTAGCAAGAGGTGGAACAGGAGTAACTTCATTAGGTAGTGCTAATCAATCTCTATCAGTAAATTCAGGAGCAAGTGCTTTAGAATTTCAAACAGTAAAATTACCAGGGAAAGAAACTATGTGGGTGCCAGCTAATGCTATGTATCCTAATACAACAAATGGTGCTGAATCTGCACAAGTAGAATTAAGTAACGGACCAGAGATAAAAGTATTAGACTTTGCAACTGGTGCTGATGAACACGCACAATTTGCAGTAGCTTTTCCTAAATCATGGAACGAAGGAACAATAACTTTTCAAGCATACTTTACAGTTACAGGAACAAATACAGGTACAACAGCTTGGGGATTATCAGGTGTAGCAATATCAGACAATGATTCTATTAACACAGCATTTGGAACTAATGTAGTTGCAACTGCTAAAGCACATAGTGGTACATCAAATGATTTAAATATTACAGCAGAAAGTGGAGCAGTAACTATAGCTGGTACACCAGCAGTAGGAGATCAAGTTTACTTTCAAGTAATGAGAGATGTATCAGCTGATGATCAATCAGGAGATTCAAGGTTATTAGGAATTAAATTATTTTTTACAACTGACGCATCAACGGATGCATAATAGGAATATTATATGACAGGTTTTGGATATAATGTATTAGGTTTTGGCTCTGGTGGAAGTACTGCTTTAGGTGCAATATATAATATAGATACATTAGTTATTGCTGGTGGAGGTGGAGGTAGTAATTCTTCTGGTGGTAATGGTTGGGGTTCTGGTGGTGGAGGAGCTGGTGGTCTACTTTACGCAACAGGTTTAGAAGTTTCTTCAACTACAGCATATACAGTTACAGTAGGTGCTGGAGCAACAAATGCTACAACTAGTGTAAATGGATCTAACTCAGTTTTTTCAGGTGGTACAGTAGCAACTCAAACTGCAATAGGTGGTGGTGGTTCTGGTGGTAAACAATCAGGTCATCAGTCTGGTAAAGACGGAGGTTCAGGAGGTGGAGGAAACCGAAATAGTAGTCACACTGGTGGTTCTGGAACTGCAGGACAAGGAAATGATGGTGGTTCTCCTCAAAGAAGTTCTTATCAAGATAATGACAGAGGTTCTGGTGGTGGTGGTGCTGGAAGTGTTGGTCAAGATGCTAAAGATGGAGGTCAAGGTGGTACAGGTAGTAATGCTTATTCAGCTTGGGCGACTGCAACATCAACAGGAGATAATGGATTTTATGCTTCTGGAGGTGGTGGAGGTAGAGGAGATGCTGTAGCTGGAGCAACTGCTTCTGATGGTGGAGGTGGTAATGGTGCTGGTACTAGTGGCACTTCAGGTAATACAGGTGCTAATGGTTCAGCAAATACTGGAGGTGGCTCTGGAGGTGGTGGTTCATCACCAGGTGCATCAGGAAATGGTGGGTCTGGTGGATCTGGTATAGTTATAATTAGATATCAAAGTGGTACGCAAGTAGGATCAGGGGGAACAGTAACTTCAAGTGGAGGTTACACTTATCACACATTCACATCATCAGGGACATACACAGCATAATGGCACATTTCGCAAAATTAGATGAAAACAATTTAGTCTTAGAAGTAATAGTAGTAGCAGATAGTGATGCATCTACTGAAGCAAAGGGACAAGCTTTCTTACAAAACTTATATAAAAATACTAGTACGTATAAACAAACATCTTATAATACTTATGCTGGAGAACACAAACTAGGTGGTACACCATTTAGAAAAAACTATGCTGGTATTGGTTTTACATATGATGCTAGTAAAGATGCTTTTATACCTCTAAAGCCTTGGGATAGTTGGACATTGAATGAAGATACTTGTCAATGGGATGCACCAGTTGCATATCCAGATGATGGAAAAGGTTATATATGGAAAGAAGATACTCAAACATGGGTAGTGTTTGATGGGCAAACAATGTAATTAAAAAATTATATGAGAAACAAAATAAAAAAGATTTATCAAAAAATTAAAGCCAGATTGTTTGGTAAGTTATGCAAATGCAAACCTAAGAAAAGAGGTAGACCCCCTAAGAAAAGACCCTTCTAATGGTAGAACCAGTAACAGCAGTGTTGTCAGGAATAGCATTATTCAAACAGGCAACTTCATTTATAAAAGAAAACATTAATACAGTTAACGATATTTCTGGTGTAGCTAAACAGATAGATCAAATGTTTACTGGTCAACAACAAATTAATAAACAAAGAAGTAAAGATGCTAATAGTACTGCAAATGAATTAGGTTTATCTAATGTTACTGAATCCATAATAGATGCAAAATTAGCACAAGAGCAAATGAGAGAAGTTAAAAATATGATTAATCTTCGTTTTGGGCATGGCACTTGGGATGAAATATTAATGGAACGTAAACGTAGAATAGATGCAGTTAAAGAAGAAAAAAAAATAGCAAGGAAAAAAAAGATGCAAAAACAAAAAGAAATGATGGATGTAGCAAAACAAGCTAGCATTGGTATTGGTGTTATATTTACTATAGTTGCCATGTGTGTAATAGCTTATGTTGCATTTGGAGAAGAAATAGATACAGCAGAATGTATGGTTTTTAAACCAAAGTACTACATGGTATGCATGAATGAAGGACATGAGTATGCTTTAATAGAACAACAGCTAGATATACTTGAATATAAAAACACACACATAATTGTAAAGGAGAATCCAAATGGCATTGACAGCACTAATCGGACCTGCGACTAAACTTATTGGTAAATTTGTAAGAGATAAAGATAAACAAGCACAGCTTGCTCATGAGATAAGTACTATGGCAGAGAAACATAGCCAGCAACTTATGCTTCAACAAATAGAAATTAATAAAGCTGAAGCTAAAGGTAACTGGTTTCAATCATCTTGGCGACCTCTCGTAGGTTGGGTCTGTAGTATATCTTTAATGGTTAACTATATGATCTCACCAATCTGTGCTGGGTTTGGTATAACAATACCACAAGCTGACATGTCGGTCATGATGCCATTGTTGCTCGGACTACTAGGACTCGGTGGACTCAGATCCTTTGACAAGTTAAAGAAAACTGATACTAAGATTCCTAAAAAGTAGGTACAATCATAAGCAAACATTTTTCATTGGCACTCAGTGAGCCTTATATCGATCCAAAAAATCCCAGTTTTCTGGGGTTTGTGATTGTACTAGGGATATAATAAAAATCACAATATATAGTAATTTATCCCACAATAATTATAACAATCGTGTTTATTAATAAAATCCCTAGTACAAATAATATATATTTATTGTTATTTACTTCAAGAGAAATGTTTGTCTGCACTATCTTTAAATATATTTACAATACGTTCTGCTCTTTCACCTACTTGATTATACCATTGACTGTCTTTAGCTTCTTTACTTGCAGTTAAATAGTCTGTAGCTTCGAGTGCAGCAATCATCTTTTTAAATTTACTAAGTCTAGTTATACCTAAGTTGTATGCCATGTTATAAAAAGATAACTTGATAGGTAAAGGTGCAGACTTTATAAATGGATAGTTCATATGTACTTCATCTACTACTGCCATAACTCTTTGTCTTAATAAATCTTCTGCTTCTTTTTCTGATAGTCCATGATCTTGTACTTCAATACCATAACCTATTGTCCATTTATCTGCTGGGCATAGGTATGCTATGTGTCTACCACTATCATTGGTAACACTACCTTCATCTATCATTAATTGATTTACTAATTCATTTATCATATATACTCCTATTTTATAAATTTATATTTTGATATTTTAATTTCTCTTGGCTTCTTTCTTTTTCCCTGGTGTTCGGAAATTTCCGACCCCCCTCCTCTCCTATAAGGGGGTGCAGAAATTTCCTTGTCTATTCTTTTTATTACCACTTGTTCGTAACACTTTCTACAATAATACGTACCACCTTTCCACTTAACAGCTTCATCTGCACAATACTTACATTGTTTTTTTAGTGTAGCTTTTCGCCAAGCATCATCAAACGTACCCATAATTATAAGTATACTACATTACCTTTAATATTTTGTGCAAGATTTACTTTAATACCATAGCAGTGTGATAATGCCTTGATAGTTCTAGGACTAGGTATCTTTCTTTCTGCATTAACTATAGTAGATATACTCAAGCCAGTCAGATTGGATACATCTAAGTAAGTGTAACTACAATCTGCTCTGGCTCTACGTAATGTTTTGCATATATTAGAATGGTGGTGCGTCATCATCTGCTACTGCTTTTTTCTCACAGAGTTCTACCTTACTATCAAACTTACCACACACGATACTGGTATAATATGTACCATCATCTAGTTTGCTATACTGTAGTTGACCTTGAACAAATACAATCATACCTTTCTTGATATACTGCATAATAAATCCAGTCTTGTAAGGATCAAAGACACTGATCTTATGATGATCTGCTTTACGATTGTCCTTACTACCTGAGTTGGTAGTAACTACTAACTTACAAAAGTCTTCGTTCTTCATTGACTCTGGATCTACTGCACAATGTCCTAGTATTGTAACTTGATTAACTGTCTGCATTTTTATTCTCCTTTTCTTTCATAAATGTTATTTGTTTTTTGTATTCATTTCTAAACCACTTTTGGTCTTCATTTTTTAATGCTGATATTTCTTCTTTGTATGACGTATACAAATCATCTAGCATTGGTTTATCTGCTGATTCATGAATAGTTTGTACAAAATCTTTTTGTAATCTTTCTAATGCTTTTGGTGAAGTATCTGGTTTACTAGATAAGTTACCATCATCATCATCATCACCTACAATACCAAGTATTGCACACATACCATAACGTCTAGCATACGTAATAGAACCACCAAGTTTTTGTGGATCATTAGCATCTTTAGATACTAAAGGTATACCACCATCACATACAACTTTACCTGATAGATGTATAAGATTAGTTTGTAATACTGCACCACCACTTTCAAGTTGTTTTACTATCTGTTGTAAAGCAAAGTTATTTTCTTTAAGTGCTGGTTTGATTGTCTTTAAACAACTACCTAATCCAGCAAACTTACTATTGAAGTGAGGGTTTTTATCACTATTGTATGGATTATTTACATCATGCAATAGTTTAAAAAGATCTTGGTCAAAATCAGGTTTAGTTTTTTTATCTGCCATTATCATTCTCCTTTGATTTAGTTACAACAAGTGTACCTTTCTTGTTGCGTGTTATTACATAATTACTATTAGGATACGATACTTTCTTTGCATCCTTTGGTACTAGTAACTTAATCTTCTTCTTCGTTTCTTCGAAGCCTTCGATAGCACCAGAGTATTGATCTAATGTAGAATCTAATCTTACATACTCTGTATTATCTATCATGTTATAGTCCTTGTATTCATTGACTAATATGTCAGACACTATCTCTTTATCTGAATCACTAGGCTTACCTATCACTGGTGGTTGCTTATCGTTTTTAACAAACGACCAGAACCTTATCATCTTAGATTTTAGTCTATTCCAAAACTCCTCATTGAAATCTACACGTAATACTTCTGGTGTATCATTGCCACATATGATAGATATGTAACAATAACTATCACCAAGTATATGCATATAGTGATGTAACTGTGGTGCATAGTATCTAGCTTTTACTTCTGGACTTACTCTACTGTTACTGTGTTTACACTCTAGTATATATTCCAATCCATTTATTCTTACAATAGCATCAAGATGTGCGTATAATGTTATGCCATACAATTCTCTAGTGTAAGTATGAGTGGATTCAGATATACCATGAAATGGTTTGTGATGTTTACGTAACCAATCTACATGAAACGACTCAGTATATGTACCAAGTTGCACCTGAAAGTTATCACTTAAATCGTCTTCTAATCTTTTATTAGTCTTTAGTTCCCAGAGTTTTACTGGGTCATAGTTATGCCATATACTATTAGCATCACTACCACCAAGACCAATGGTTCTATCAAAGTTCTTCATTACATTCTCCTTTATTAAATTATTGTAATGCATTTCTGCATTGTAATCAACATAAAAAAAGCCAGTAACTAAGGGATGTTACTGGCTCAATATCGGAGAATGATTATTGTATTGTTGCAATACGTGAGTAAGACACCTTGCACCAATTATAAAAGGATAACATTTGATCTAGCTTTGTGTCAATAGCTTCTCGTAAGGTGGCAGGCAAAGGGAAAGTATTATACTTATGAGTCTTTAATACTTTGACTGTTGCTTCTTGTAATAACAATGGTGGAATATCTCTTATAGATTCTATGTAAAACTTTAGACCTTCTGCCCTGGGCATTTCTACTTGGAAGGTATCAGCTAATACTTTTAAGAATGGTATTATCTTTTTGTCTTGTTGTTCTACACTACAGTTCCAATGTAAATCTTTTTCTACACTATACAACACACGACTGATACGTTCCTTAACTTCAGTCAACTCACTGTTATTTTTTATCTGTTCTAATTTGTCGTACGTTACTGTTGCTATTGTATCTATCAAGATAAGATCTGATTGAGTCATTGTTGTTGTTACTAACTCTATCTTGTTTAGTATAGGCCTTGGTCGTTGATGTAGCTTTATCCAATCTGAAAGATTTACGACACCAGAACCTGAAGCAAGCTGACCAGTCGTACTTTCTTTCCCCTCTTGAAAGGTAGTAGTCTCGAAATTGATCTGTTTCATAATTTAAATCTCCGTCTGTTGCATGTTGATATGTATTGAAAAACCAGAGTTGCAACTTATCATCTGGCATCCACTCGTCATCTATTGGTTTAATGGTATAATCTCTGCCCATGTTTCTATCTCCTTTGCTGGTATACTATGTACCTTAATGAAGTTCGTTGCTTCAATAAGACTTACTTTTAATTTGTATACATCTGTAGTTACACCCACCACGTCTTCAATAACTTGATATCCTCGGTGATCGTTAGGTTCAAGTGTCATGTATCTAAAGTCTGGTGTAAATGTACACATCTTTTTATTCTGTACAACTGCATCATAAGTAGGTTTGATTTCTAAATCAGTAATAGATTTATTCTCTAAAAATTTTACAAGTTGTAAGTATCTATCTGCTTTAGCATTGGATTGAAAGTAAATCATCTCTCCATTATATGCTTCGTATCTACCTGTCCTAGATTTCTTTACGGACTTTGTTGTAGTGTTCTTCATGTATGTACTCCCATACTGTTTGTGCTGTTGATTCCCTTAAACAAAACTCACCAGTATTTATTCTATGGTAAGTACTATCTTGTATACCAGACTTACGGAAAGCCTCTCGCAAGTTGATACCTTTTTTATCTGCAACTAAAGTAAGTTGTTCCATGTATGTATTTAATTTTTTCATATCATTATCATACTCATCTATTGCATAAGTGCAAGGCTTTGTTTATGCCCAGATATTAGGGACAGGAATAATTTAATCATTTTTCTCTGTACGTTTTTTATGCCTGAACCTTACACTTATTATCCATAGATAGGAAAGTTATACTTCTTTCTTATTCTACTTGCAGTCTTGGGACTCATGTTTTGTATGCCTTTTAATATCTGCAATACAAATGTATAAGATAAATCCACTTCATAAGTAAGTTGTGTAACAGTTAGTCCTTTGTCTTTGGCTATCTGATACAACATCTTACTATGATGATGAGGTACATCTTTAAAATCTTCTAAGTTTATTGATGACCTACCCATTCTTATTCTCCTTTTTTTTTCTATATGCTATATGTCTTTTAGGTTCATAAGTTTTCTCTATCATTTCTACTACACCTATAACTTTATCAAGAGTCCAATTACAATCATGTATATTATAGATGCCACCTGATCTATTGTAATGCATGTACTCTATCTCTCGTACCTTATCTTCTATATCATTCTCATCTATGAAATCTATATACACATCAACCATATCTTTGACACGATTAACTGCACGTGCTATTTCATGTAGCATACTCATGTGTTCACTTCTATACATGACTATCCTCCGAAGCTAGTTGTGATTCTGCTTCATACGCATCACGTATCTCTTGACGTTTAGTATTAAAGTAATCAAGACAATCCCAGTAATCATCAAACACTTTTAGATCATATGCTATTGACCAATCATCTTGAACAAACCCACTCCAACTATTTAATTGTTCAATCATTTCATAATAAGTATATGAAAAGATCTGTGGTTCATCTGCAAAATCTACCATCCAGAATATATCTTCACCACTTTTGATTCTGTCTTGTGTACGTTTACATAATGTTGGAAATATTTTTTCTCGTTGCTCTTGGTTTATCATTTAATTCTCCTTTATATTTATATACATATCTTTGCCTTGTCTTGTTGCAAACCATATGCGTTGTTGTTTACCATGTGTAGATTTACGTGTACCATTAGCTTCGATATACCCTTCACGTTCTAACCACACTCTAGCTGTTCTATACTTAGATGTAATCACACCATCTTGATATGCTAGTTCTTCATCAGTCATACCAGATAGTCCACCTATCTCCATGATTAATTCTAGTACTCTGTCTTTAGCTTTACGCACCCTACCTATTTCTTGTTTGGCGGCAACTCTACTTGTTTCAGGATCGGTAGTCCTTACTATATTATACCATTCATCTTTCTGCATAATCATTCTCCTTAATATATTGTTATTAAAATAATGTACATCCACACTATTATATTTATACTCCATATAATTTTTACTGCGTACATGTTCACCTCCTATACTGCTACTTGTTCTATGCTATCTATCTTATTAGTTACATCCCTAATGTAAAAGAAAGATTGACTAGCATACTTACAAGCAGAACGTAGTGCATCTGGCTTATCTCTAAGAGCCTTAGCCCATGACTTTAAGTAATGCACATGGTCTTGCCTGGTTGTGTGTAACATACCATACTTAGCCATGTGAAAACTAGCACCAAGTTCTGCTATAAGTTCTTCGAAAGCATAATCATTTGATGCAAACGAACCTGATAGTGTACGATTACATCTAGTCTTATGCCCACTCCAATGAGTAATCTCATGGAATAATGTTGAGTAGTAACTCTCTGTCTTCTTAAATGCTGTGTGTTGTGGCATCATGATCTCATCTGTACTTGGTATATAACAAGCACGATTACTACCATGTGTTATCTTTGCATCTAATCTACTCACTTGTTTATCTATACTTTCTATTCGTGCATATTCTGTAGCTATATTTATTCTATTTAATAAATAATCTTTTAGATCTTCTATTAATATAGAGTCACCACTTACATCATCTATAGAATGTATTGCTACTGCTTTGAATCGTTGTATAATTTTTTCTTCACCTGTTTTTTTATCTTCTGTCTTGAATGTCATTGGTTGCCACAATGGTCTACCTGATCTAGGTGCTGGATGCAATCCAATCTTATTCCATTGATTGTATGTACCCCAGATAGGTGTTGAGTATCCATACTTGTAGTTCAAATGAAACTGATTCCATCCTGTGTATTGGTATCCATCTACATTCATATGCAGATTAGTAATCCACTTGGGTACAAATGGTTGTTTCATGTCATGTGATTCCATGTCACGTATAATACCCTCGGTGATTTCTTTTATGTTATCTTCAGCTAATGTTTTAATGGACATGTCTATCCTCCCTATAATATTTTCTCCATGCTTGTTGAGTTTGTTGTGAAGCTAACTGAAAACTATTGTAGTCTTTTCTTTTGATTAGCTGTTTGAGTTCACTTAACAATATACTTTTATGCTCAATCCATAGGTCATGTACTTGTGCTATATTATCACTACGATATTTCTCAAGAAAGTTTAGTCGTGCTTGTAGTACTACAATAGATAGATAAGCATAAGCTAATCTCTTTGCTCGATAGTTGTACTCCATCATAAACTTACAACCATTCTCTATCATCTGTCTATTCAAGTATCGTTCATGTGTTTGTTCTGCTATTACCTTACTCATTATTATTCTCCTCATAAGTTTCAATGTACTTTACTAGTTGTGCTTTCTCTGCAATATATTTATGCAGTAACTCTGCCTTGATCAAAGCCATGTCACTACCTGAATTGATCTTCATGCTGTCTTGTAAGCATAATATAATATGATCTAGTAACTGCACGTTGTCTTTGTTCTGCATATATTCTTCTGACTGTTGACGAGTCAGTGATTCTTGTATTAGTTTTAACATATCATTCTCCTTGGTTATATTATATATATACAATGCATAAGTGCAAGTATTATATGAAAGTATTTGCACGAATCTAGCATTAGATTATTATAGTTTGAGAGCAGACCTAGAGGGTGGGGCTTGGTGCTTGCGATTACAACCACCCCTATCCTAATGGGACATAAAGTCTTGAGGATTATACAGATCATTTAGAATAAATCTAATTGGGATTGCATAAGGGCTTGCCCTTTGCTCGATTGTCTGTTCGAAAACAGACTCGTGCCGAAGGCAAAAATTTTTTTTTAAATCGGCACAAAAAAAAAGGGCTACCAAATTAATGATAGCCCATTGGGAGATATTTTATTTATTTATTTGTAACTTCAACTAGTGGTTTCTTACCTAGAATCTTAGCTATTTTATCTGCTCTTGAAGTGTTAGCACCTCCTCCTAAACTATCAAGTATTGCCTGATCTTTCTTGATCATATCTTCAGTTAGGTTAGATCCTCTTAATGGTTGTACTAATTCAATATCTATGAAATCTAAAATACATTCGAATATTTCTATCTTTGTATTATACTTAGCATAATACTCAGGTGCATATTCTATTTTTGCGATATCACTATTTGAAACATCTTGTCCTTTGTCTGGGTCTAGTAACATATCTTTTAATTTCTTTACTAGTCTTTGTCTTTCACTTATTTTTTCTTCTGCTTTATCTATTGCTCTAGTGATAGACATATATATTCTAGCTGTTGATTCACCTATAAATCCAAGTTTAGTTCCTGCTGTCTGTGGGTCTGCCATAGTATCTAAACTAATCATCTTTGAGATAAGTGCATCTGGAATGTATACAGAATTAGTTTTATTTCTTGTTTGTGTATTGTTGTTATTTGTTTTAGTCATTGTATATCCTTTCAAGATATGGTTTATAAAATTTCGTTCCCCCTCCGCATGGGCTGAAGAACAACACAAAGGTACAACATAAGAAATAAATCCGTATAATCAGGGCTGGTAAGCCCATTAAAATAGAAGGTTTAATTCAAGAAGAATATGGCAACGATGGCGAGTCCAAGAGAGAACGTCTATCAGTTCACGATTGGGGGTAGAGCCACGTATGGGGATGGTGGGGATTGTTCTTGAATTAAAATTTTGTTGTTGTACCTCCCCCACGTCTGTATGCTTTGTTTATGTCATATACTACATCTATGTCTATTCCTTAAACTTTCTTCTGCCCATTAGGAGGGGGAACAGGAGAGAGCATAGCACCGATTGAATCGGAATAGAGCTATGCGAAGTCAGGATCGTCTTCGATCCTGTCCGATAAGATGAGGATAGAATTATGTATAATAAATGTGAACGCACGAGGACGGATTGAAGCCTTTTGGTCGAGACAACGTCTCGATACTTGTACGAAAGCCCCCTCGTAACCCAGCAAAACATAGGTGTCAAATTATTTACTTGACAAGCTTTTTAGACCCCTTACTATAGAACAAGATCATGGACAGCAAAACCAAAGAACTGACTACACGACAACAGGCATTTATTGATAACCTATTAACAAATGGTGGTAATGCAACACAATGTGCTATTAAAGCTGGATACAGTCCCAAATCAGCCAAGGTCGAAGCAAGTCGCTTACTCAAGCATGACAAGGTGTTGAAGCAGTTACAAGCACAAGCAATCAAGACATTAGGATACAGAACAATACAAGCATTGGATACTGTGTCTAACTTATCTGCGTCTGCTAACTCGGAGTACGTGAGATTGGAAGCAAGTAAGGATATACTTGATCGAGCTGGAATAAAGACAGACGAAGGTAACAGAACTAACCTTGGCAATGCTATACAAGTAAACATAGATCTAGGCTAAATGCACTGCATATGTCTTGTACGTACTGGGCATAAAATTATACCCCCTATTCAAAAAACTGGTACTTATATGGAGCAACAGGACTACCTCACGTAAAATAGCTTTACAAAAGTCCCAACATATTTTATACCTACCTGTAAGGAAAGGATAAGCTATGACAATAAAGAAAGATATGAAGAAGGCACAAACATCCTTTGGTCAGTTAGGTTATAAATCTCATCATGATATAGAACGTAGGTTAAAAAAAATTAACCTATCTAAACCAGCTGGTGTAGTAGGTGCTGTAGGTGTTGGTGCTTATATTAAAGAAGGTATAGATGCAGTAAGAAATCAACTACAAGATGCTAAACGATTAAGAGAGAAAAGAGAAAAAGAAACTAACAAAATAATAAATAAAGGAGTAAAGTAATGCCAGGAACTATGAAATCATACGGAACTGTAGGAAAGAAGAAACCTAAAAAGAAACCAGTAAAACTCTCACTAAATTCTTTCAACAACAAAGCACAGAAAAATAAGAAGGCTAAAAGAACGTATGGCTAAACTATGTGCAAAGGGTAAGTCTGCCGCTAAAAGAAAATTTAAAGTATATCCAAGTGCTTATGCTAATATGTATGCTTCTGGTGTTTGCTCTGGTAGGATCAAGCCAAAGTCTGCCAAGAAAAAAACATCTAAGAAAAGGAAACGTGCATGACCATAACTCCTGAACTAATAGAAACAATACACAACATATCTTGGTTTGATGGTATCTGTTATATTTTTTTAGGTCTGGGGGTATATGCTTTATATAGATGGATACGTAGGATATGAGTTTACGTAAATGGGTTGGTGAGAAGTGGGTTGATATTGGAGCACCAAAGAAGAATGGTAAGTATCAACCATGTGGTAGAAGCAAGGGATCTAAACGTAAGTATCCTAAATGTGTACCACTAGCTAAAGCAAAGCGAATGACATCAGCACAGAAGACATCAGCAGTAAAAAGAAAACGTAGTGTTAAACAAGGAGTGGGTGGTAAGCCTACTAATGTAGCAACCTTTAAAAGAAAGAAAAAGAAGTAATGGCTAAATCACCAGCATGGACAAGAAAAGAAGGCAAGAATCCTAAAGGAGGATTAAATGCTAAAGGTCGTGCCAGTTATAATAAAGGTCGTACTAAGACTGGTAAGAAAAGAAATCTAAAAGCACCGAGCAAAGTAGTAGGCAATAAAAGACGTGCTTCGTTTTGTGCAAGGATGAAAGGTATGAAGAAAAAGCTAACGAGTAAGAAGACAGCTCGTGATCCTAATTCAAGAATAAATAAATCTTTACGTGCTTGGAACTGTTAGTGTATACCATTAATTATAAGATGGAGTTTAATCGCAAACCAACTAAGTACGAAGTGCAATGTAGATTATGGGATCTATTAGCTAAAGGTTTTACTCTACGCACACCAGAAGAAGATGCAGAGTATAAAAAATTTATAAAGGAAAAAAATGTTTATACGTGAACTATCTTTAAAAGATTTAAATAGACTACGTTCTATTGTACGTAATACCCATTTAAAATTTTACCCTAATGAGTTTATGACAAACGTAGAAGTCGATAAATTTATAAATGCAGTCGGTCCAGAACTAGCTGGTAAGATGATCCGATACGCAGTAGACAACAAACAAGTCGAATGAAATTAAATTACAAACCTGATGGTGCAGTAGTAAAAAGTTTTATGAAAGACAATAGTTTCTTTCGTGGACTACGTGGACCAGTAGGCTCTGGTAAATCTGTTGCTTGTTGTATAGAAGTATTCCGTAGAGCCTTAGCACAGAAACCATCACCAGATGGCATACGTAAATCTCGTGTAGCTATTATAAGAAATACAAACCCACAGTTAAAGACTACGACTATGAAGACATGGTTAGATTGGTTTCCTGAAAAAGAGTTTGGTAAAATGAATTGGTCACCACCCTATACACATAGAATACAAGTAGGTGATGTAGACTTAGAAGTAATTTTTCTGGCTTTGGATAGACCAGAAGATGTTAAAAAGTTATTATCTTTAGAATTAACATTCCTTTTCTTTAATGAAAGCAGAGAAATAGCCAAGCCAATTATAGATGCTGGCACTATGCGTGTAGGAAGATACCCTTCTATGAAAGATGGTGGACCAACTTGGTATGGTGTGATAGCAGATACCAACGCACCAGACGAAGATCATTGGTGGAGTGTGATGAGTGGAGATGCACCACCACCAGAACATCTATCACGAGAAGAAGTTATGATGTTAGTCAAACCTGATAACTGGAAATTTTTTACACAACCACCAGGTATGTTAGAAAAAAGAAACTCAGATCAAGAAGTAGAAAACTATATAAATAATCCAGATGCAGAGAATAGAAACAATCTAATGCGAGATTACTATTCTTCTATTATTAGAGGAAAGACAAAGTCATGGATTGATGTGTATGTAATGAATAGATTAGGTTCAATCGAAGACGGTAAACCTGTATACAAACAATTTGCTTCAGACTTACACGTTGCCAAGCAACCAATAATACCAGCCGAAGTTCCATACTATATAGGTATCGACTTTGGTTTAACTCCAGCTTGTGTATTTGCACAACAAGTCCGAGGGAGATGGTTAATACTACACGAGATCGTAGCACAAGATATGGGTATGGTGCGATTTGGGGAACTACTTAGACAAGAAATGGTAAGTAAATTTCCCAACATACCAGTAGCACGAATATTTGGAGATCCAGCTGGAGATTATAGAGCACAGACTGATGAGTCTACTCCATTCCAAATACTACGTGGTGCTGGTATTCGTGCCATTCCAGCACCATCCAATGATGTATCATTAAGAATAGAATCTGTAACTGCACCATTGATGCGATTGTTAGAAGGTAAGTCAGGGTTGTTAATTGATAAAAGCTGTAAACATTTAATTAAAGGATTTGAAGGTGGGTATCAGTACAAACGTATGCAAGTATCTGGTGAACGATACACAGAAAAACCAGACAAGAATCACTACTCACACGTACATGATGCACTACAATATTTATTATTAGGTGCTGGAGAAGGTAGGCAAATTACTAAAAGTTCATTACAGTCTAAAGTAGTACAAGCAAAAACTAATTTTGATGTCTTTACAAAAGCACCAAAAAAGAGTATACGAAAGAAGTGGAACGTATTCGATATTAGATCAAGATTATAGAAAGGAATTATTATGTGTTCAGGATTATTTAAATCACCTCCAAGAGTAGTATTACCACCTCCATCTAAACCTGATCCATCTATAGCTATTAGAGAAGGTGAAATAAGAGATCAAAATTTAAGCGATCAATCAGAAGCAAGTAAAGCTAGAAAGAAACAAATACAAGCTGGCTTCGGAAGAAGAAGTTTACTAACATCAAGTGGTGGTGGATATCTTTCTAATACTACTAATAATACAACTTTAAGTTAATATGAAACCAGATGCACAAAAGATACAAGCACATTTAGATACACATGAAGCTGTATGTACAGAAAGATGGCTAGAGATTATAAGTAGAGTAAAAAGATTAGAAACAATCTTTATTGCTTTTAGTGGTGTTATTATGGTAATGTTAGCAACAATAATAATTAAACAGATATAATGGTAGCATTAATTCCTCAACCCATACTGAAAGAAATGTCTAGCTTAGAAAATATGTTAGCTAGATATAAAAGAGCAGAAAGTATAAAAGAATTGTGGCGACCTACCTTTGAAGAATGTTTTGAATACAGTATGCCAGCAAGAGAAAGTTTTTATCCTACATCTGCTGGGCAAACTAAAACTGATAAGATATTTGATGAAACTGCTGTGGTTGGTGTACAAGAATTTGCATCACGATTACAAGCTGGTATTGTTCCTAACTATGCAAGATGGGCAGAACTTATAGCTGGTAGTGAAATACCATCAGAAGATCGTAATGAAGTAAATGAATCATTAGATGGTGTAACAAATTATGTATTTGAAATATTACAGAACTCAAACTTTGCACAAGAAATACATGAATCATTCTTAGATTTAGCTGTAGGAACAGGAGCAATGTTAATAGAAGAAGGAGATGCAATAAAGCCTATAAAATTTACTGCTGTCCCTTTATCAAGACTTACATTAGATACAGGACCGAATGATATTATAGACACAGTTTATAGAACAAGAAAAATAAAAGCATCTAATATTCAATTAATTTATCCACAAGCAAATGTACCAGCAGAAATAACTAGACAGTTACAAAATGGTAACGATATGTTTGTACAATTAATAGAATGTGTATCAAGAAACTATAGTAAACCAAATGTAGAAATGAATGACTTTACAGTATTTGGTACAAACCCTCAACATATATATGTTCAAGAACAATTTACAGGTGAAGGATCAAACCCATATGTAGTCTTTCGTTGGAGTAAAGCCGCTGGTGAAGTGTATGGTCGTGGACCACTTTTAAATTCTATGCCAGCAATAAAGACCTGTAACCTTGTAATAGAAATGATATTAGAAAATGCACAGATGGCAATATCTGGTATGTATCAAATGGAAGATGATGGAATAATAAATGTAGATACAATTCAACTATTACCAGGAACTATCATTCCACGTTCTCCATCTTCTCGAGGATTAGAGCCAATTAAAAATGCTGGTAACTTTAATGTAGCTGATCTTGTATTAAAAGATATGCGACAGAATATTAAACGAGCATTGTATAATGAAATGTTAGGTGACCCTAATCGTACACCAATGTCAGCTACAGAAGTAGCAGAACGTATGGCTGATCTATCAAGACAAATAGGTTCATCATTTGGTAGACTGCAAGCAGAGATGGTAACTCCAGTGTTACAAAGAGTGATACATATTTTAAAGAAACAAGGCAGAATAAATATACCAACAGTAAATGGTAGAGAAATAAAAATACAGTCTACTTCTCCACTAGCACAAGCACAAGCTAACCAAGATATTAATGGATT
>Ga0181404_1000047_pt1 | contig 31347 bp, 17 predicted proteins | sample 27SPOviralmetaG_FD_130133 | JGI IMG/M metagenome (GOLD analysis project Ga0181404, IMG submission 130133) | Marine viral communities from the oligotrophic San Pedro Time Series (SPOT) site, San Pedro Channel, CA, USA - 27 SPOT_SRF_2011-10-25 | ecosystem: Environmental > Aquatic > Marine > Strait... | reverse complement strand
TTCTGGTTCGTCTTTTAGTTCTTCTGGTTCGTCTTTTAGTTCTTCTGGTTTGGGGGGCCCTTGCTTTTCACGCTCAGCTTGCTCAGCTACGTTTAATTCTTCTGCAAACATGTCAGGCTGTGTGTCGTCACGTTCTTCACGAGCGCTTTCTTGACGCTCTTCAAACTCTCTTTGCTCTGCGCGTTCTTCTGGTGTAGTAGGACTATCATCTGTTACTTTAGTCCCTCTACCCTTTTTAACTAAAACATCTCTGAGCCCCTGTACTATAGCACCAGAGCCACCACCATAAGCGCCTTCTTCTAACACGCCCATATTAATAAGTTCTTGCTCGGGGTCGTACCCTGCCTGTACCAAGTTTTGTAGTATAGCGGCAGATGCTTCTTGCCCACCTTCTATTACAGCCGTGCCAGCCATACGTTTTAGTCTAGTAATAATCCCGTCAATAGTCTTACTGTCTATTCTATCTACCATTTTGTCCATTACATCAGACAATCCGGGGATTTTTAGTTTCTTAGCAAACCTTCCAAGGGAGATCATTTCGGTTAGACCAACACCTACACCTTTCATGGTGGCTATATTACGCTCTTCTTCGGTTGCACCTGCGGCTCTAGCACGCTCACTAGATTCACCCGCACCTGCTGCCCCCGACACTGCGGCTGCTATTGGTATCGCTGCAGGGCCAGCAAACGCTGCAGGTACAAGTCCTAATATAGAACCAACACCTTGGCCTAAGTTATACGCTATAGAATCTTCGTCTACGTTATCAAAAGAAAGGGCTTCTTGAGTTGCTAGGATCTTTTTACGTGCGGCAAGTTCTGCCTCTTCTTCAAGAGGAGCAATAGCGCCTAGCGCGGCTGAACTATATAAACCCACAGCACCCGTGGGTATACCTTTAAAGAAGTTACCAATCATACCAGTCTCTTCCGCACGTCCCACTTCTAAAGATGGGTACTTCTTGCGCTGTAGTTCGTTGTAGGCTTTTTCATAGAGCTCGCTTAGTTCTCTAGCTTCGCTCTCCAACCCTTGCGCCTTGGCGTTGTTATACGCACTTCTTATGTCTTGTAAGGTAGCCATTTGTTACCTACTTTAAACTTTCTACTAGGTCTTCACCTTTTGCACCAAGATCTATATTGCCGTCCAAAATGTCAGGCTCAGTTTTCGGGCCCGTAGAACTCAGATCACTTTCCTCAAAATTAACATTGTAAAGTTTACCTAACTCGGCCATTACTAATTTACGTGTAGGCTCACCAACGGTGCCTGAAATTAAATTAGCTAGCGCTATTATCATGTCGTATCTTTCTCGATCTTCTAGTTTACTCAGGTCTAGATTATCAATTTCGACCTGTTTACCATTCAAGAATATTTGCTTCTCTTTTGCTCTTTCAGCGTCAATTTTTTCTAACATTCCAAGCAAATAATTTTTGTTGTCTATGTTCTTCATTTCTAGACGGAAGTTTTGCTGTTCACTTATACCTGCAGCTTTAAGTGCCGCGCTAATACGCTCAGCGTTTTGCTCCATGTACATTTGCGTTTGTCCAAGCAACAGTTCTGCGTTTTGTGCGCCTATGTTTGCAAGTGATTGTAGTGCAGCTACTTTAGTGTTTTGGCTAATTTCAACTGCTTTAGCAACCTGATTATCGGCTTTCTCCAACGCAGCTATCTTAGTATCAAATCGTGACTTATATTGGTCTACCTTGTCTTGTTTGAACTCTAAAGTCTTTTCATTCTGGCTTCTTGACGCATCTGCAATACGTCTACCTAGCCCACTACCTGCACGCATATCTTGTAGCATCTGTGCACGTTGTACTTCAGGAGACATTTGACGTTCTTGCTCTTTAGCTAAGTCATCTTGTAAACCTTTTAAACCAGTGGGTTTATCTAACTCATCTACTTCGTAGCGCTCATCAAATCTTTTCTGCGCTACGTCTTGTATACCACCCTCACCAAATACATCCTTCTTAGCCATATCTCCAAGGGTACTCATAGTATCCTCACCGACAGCATCACTAGCCATATTGTCTTTTATAGCAGTTTGTTGTTCTGGGGTTATCGCGGTATCCATCCCCGCAATTTTTTCAAGCACCGCAGTAGTGTCGGTCATTTGAGGCCCGCCTTGACTGCTACTCATAGCAGCCAAAACTTTGTCGTACATAGGATCTGTTTTTGGCTGCTGACCTTTAGCTATTTCAGCAGATGTTACCACTGGCCCCGTGTTTGTGTTAGAGGTGTCCTGCAAAGAGTTAGGGTCTACATCTAGACTTTTTAACTCTTTTTGAAGTCTTTCTATTTCTTTCTGAACTTGTATTTTTTCGCCGATTGTGTCACGAGTGGGTTGCTGAGGGAATTTTGCAAGTTTTTCCCGCTCCTGCTTTAACCTCTGCATTAGATTATCTTTTAACACCGCTTTCTTTGCTGGATCTGTTGGCCCACCTTCAGAAAAACCAACAATACCCCCGCTAGCCATCATAGGAGGACGACCACCAGCCATAGCGGGTAAGCCACCCATAGGAGGTTTGGGAGCGCCACCCATAGGAGGACGACCACCAGCCATTGGCATAGGAGGTTTAGGAGCGCCACCCATAGGAGGACGAGCACCTGCAATACCACCTTGTTGCGGCGGGCGTTGAGGTTGACCTTTTTGCGCGGCGCGTTGCGCCATTATACCCGCAGTCTGATTAGTCATTTCATTCTGCGTCATACCCATGACTTTTTGTTCTAGCTGGTCTTTAATAGTGTTAGGATTTTGCTGTTGCGCCATTTGCAGTTCTTTGAGCGCCGTGTCTTTTTCACGAGCTATTTTTTGGGTAGCCATAACGTCAAGTAGATCTTTAGATACAGTGCTGGTTTTACCCTGCATCTGCATGCTATCTGCTTTGTCGTTAACCTGTTGGTCAATGTTTCCCATTATGCCTAACATTATGTAGTCTCCGTATTTATATTAGTGGGATCTTGTTGGTACCCGAAAAGTTTTAGTAAGTATTCTATGCCAGCTTGCCCTTGCTGAAGCTCTCCTAACGCGCTGGGCTCTGTGTAGCTCGTAGTCCTAGCCGAAACTGGTAGCCCCTGTAGCAATGACTGCATGTACTGCACCATCTTAGCGTCGTAATCACGTTCTTCTCTAAACTGTCCGTAGTCCGCAGCTATACCTTCAGAAGCTATATCACGTTGTGTTTGACCTGCATTCATTTGTGCTGCTAGGGTATCAAAACCATACTGATTAATGTTTTGTTGGTTTTGTTGCGCTCTATCCATAGCTTGAGTGAAGCCTTGCGCTCGCTGCGTCGCTGACATGTCACCGATACTTCTAGTTAGGTTGTTAGCAGCTTCGGCACGCAGTAGTGCGTCTCTTGAACCACCGAAAGCGCCCGCATTAGTTAACGCTTGTCTATTTTGTAGCTGAGTAATCTGGTCTTGTCTGCGCATATCAGCAGCAGTGCGATCAATAACATTCTGCTCATAGGGGTTCATAAACCTAGTTGCATCGTTAGGGTCAAATGCACCCATTTGATTTACTACAGAACTACTACTTAGTGGGTTGTTTAGAGTCAGAACACCGGTCATAGCCTGATCTTGCAAAGTGCTAGTTCCCGCAGTTAACGGGCCAGTGTATGCTTCATACGGACTTTCAGCTTCTGCTCTACCATAAGATAGCATGTCAGTTACATAGTCACCTGCCCAGTTTGCAAGTGCTCCCGACTGCCCTACCTCCTGACCTACTGGAGTTTCTTCTTGAGCATCAAATGTGCCTGTAACTGTGGAGCCTTCACTAAATTTAGCTATGCCCCCTTGAGCCATCTTAGGCATGAACTCTTGTGGGTTTATTTGTTTGCCTTGTTCTGGGTTGCCTGTACGTGCTGTACGAACACCATCCATCATACTATGTAACTGCTGTGCACCTGCATCGGAGTTACCGTTGCCTAGATGACTTACTACATCAGCAGGTATTACAAACTCACCATCACTCAAACGCGCTTCTTGTTTACCATCAATACGTGCAGGTACCTTGTCAGCCATACCATCTGTGGTACCACCTAAGTAGTAACCATTATTAAACAACTGACCACTTTGCATAGAGGCTAGACCCCCACCAGCATACTTGCGTACACTACCACCCATAGCCATACCACTGGTATCATCTGCAGCAGGGTTCATAATTGATTCGATTTCTTCTGAACTCTTACCTTCCATCTCTAGCTTTTGTCTCTGAGCTTTTTTCTCTGCATCAGCTACAGACATGGGAGTAAACTTTTCTTCTTCAGGTTTAGCGTATATGGTGTCTGTAAAGTAACGTCTGCCTTTACCTCCGGGCCTACGTTCATATCCGCGCTTGTAGCGATCTCCCCCAAAACGCATTGAGTTTATTTCAGAATCACTCATTTCTTCTAAACTGTCCGGGTCGCTAAAATCGCCCTTCATCATAGTACCCTGATTACCTAAATCCTGCGTAGTTAGTATGCCTAATCTAGAACCCTCGGTAGTACCTTGTGGTTGTTCTACACGTTTACGTACTTTTGTAAGCCTATCAATTCCACCCTGATACCCTACTTCAGGACGGTTTGGCTGTGTGTATTTGCTTATCATAGACGCAGCGCCTATGTTTAGTAGCTGCCCTACAGGGTCATTGGGATCACCCATTCGTTCTACTATGCCCTCGCCAAGATCTAGAGCCGAACCACCAATACTAGTTAGCAGGTCGCCTATACTACCTGTAAGACTATTACCTTGTTTAGTTAGCGAGTTGTCTTCATTACCATGTACAGCTGCAGCACTAGAACCGCCTGTGGAATCTTGGACTACTCCTGTACCACCTAAATACGTTGACATTACTTATCTCCAATAATTTTAAGTATTTCGTCAGTCTTATCTTTAATCATACCACCTTTCGCACGCCTTTGTTGTGGCAGTATTATATCATTTAAAAAGTTATCTCCATACATAGAAGCACTCTCATAAAATCCTTTTTGCTGGTCAGTAGCGAACACATTATCGCCAGCGAAATCATATATATAATCTATATTGGTTAAGGGGGCTTGTTGTTCCGTAACCTTACGCTCTTCTTGCATGGCTCTAACCAACTCTTCACGCTGTCTTCCTTCTGTTTGCGCGGTTAACATGTTTTGGAATTCAGTTTGCATGGCTAGCTGCGCTTCTAAATCTTGTTGACGTTGCTGCTCTAACTGCTGTTCAAACTCCAATTCAGCTTGTTCTTGTTCTGCAAATAACCCCGTGGCAGGAGTAAACTGAGAATCCGCAATAGTAGAATAATCTCCAGTATCTACCACATCTTGCATTAATCTTATGTCTTCACTGTCAAATGTATCATCATTATTAACATCATACAACGCATTATATTCATCTGATGCAGCTTCTAAATATGATTCCGCTAGGCTAATATCTTCTTGTGTTAATTCGTTAGCAGGTTTTCCTATTAAGTTGGCTAATACTTGTATGTCTCCGCTAACCGATTCTATGTCTCCTCGAGTAGCTAGATCCTGCAATTGCCCTTGAATAGTTTTAATATCCGTCTGAGCTGTAGTAATAGCGTCCTCAGCCGTATCTAAATCAGTTTGTGTAGCTGTACCTGATTGTAACAACGAAGTATAATTAGTTTCTGCAGTAGACAATCTATCAGTAGCTGCAGTCAAATCAGTTTGCAGGGTGTCTACTGTCTCTTGCGCAGCTTTAGTTTCAACATTAGCTTGTAGGGCAGTAATATCTTCTTGGGCAGTACCCAAATCAGTTCTTAGATCAGTAACATCTGTTTGTGCTTGTTCTACTGCCAGCTCTGCTTTGTCTAGATCCGCCTGTGTAGCTGTACCTGATTTTAACAACGAAGTATAATTAGTTTCTGCAGTAGTCAATCTAGTTTCAGCAGCTTCTAAATCAGTCTGCGCAGCTTTAGTTGCAACATCAGCTTGTAGGTTAGTAATATCTGTTTGCGCAGTACCTAAATCAGTTGTTAGATTATTAACATCTGTTTGTGCTTGTTCTACTGCCAGCTCTGCTTTGTCTAGATCAGTTTGTGTAGCTGTACCTGATTCTTGTAAAGATAGTAACGTAGCTTCTGCAGTAGTCAATCTAGTTTCAGCAGCTTCTAAATCAGTCTGCGCAGCTTTAGTTGCAACAGTAGCTTGTAGGTTAGTAATATCTGTTTGCGCGGTAGTTACTTTACCTTGCTCAGTTTCTAAGGCAGTTTCTAAATCACTAATATCGCTTTTTGCAAATTCTATGGCTATCTCAGCCGTGTCTAGATCGCCTTGTGTAGCTGTGCCGCTTTCCTGCAATAAAACGAAGTTATCTTCTGCAGTAGTCAATCTGGTGGTAGCTGCAGTCAAATCAGTTTGTAGCTGACCTACTTTAGTCTCAGCGTCAGTTAATCTTCCTTGGGCAAGCAATAGGTCAGTTTGTTCGGCTTTGTCAGCTAGCGATGCGTTTATGTCAAGGATGTCTTGCTGTGCAGCAGCTAAATTGTTAGTAGCCGTTTCTAAATTAGTTTCTAGAGTAGATACTCTGCCAGTAGCTGCAGTCAAATCAGTTTGTAGAGTAGAAACTTTGCCCTGTTCAGTTTGTAAATCAGCTTCTGCTTTATCTAAATCAGTTTGTGTAGCTGTACCTGATTCTTGTAAAGATAGTAACGTAGCTTCTGCAGTAGTCAATCTGGTGGTAGCTGCAGTTAAATCCGTTTGCAGAGTAGAAACTTTACCCTGTTCAGTTTGTAAATTAGTTTGCAGATTAGTTATATTAGTTTCAGCGTTGGCAATTCTAGATTCAGCATTATCTAAATCAGTTTGCGCTGCTTTCTTATCTACTTCTGTCTGTAAATTTGTAAGATCATCTTTTGCAGTAGTTAAATCGCTCTCCGCACTAGTGATGCGTCCAGTTAGGGAAGTAATATTGCCTTCTGCAGTAGCTAATCTTCCTTCAGCGCTAGTTAACCTCCCTTTAATGGTATTAATATCTGTTTGTGCTTGTTCTACTGCCAGCTCTGCTTTGTCTAGGTCAGTTTGTGTAGCTGTACCTGATTTTTGTAAAGTCTTTAACTCACTTTCTGCCGTATCTAACCTACCTTCAGCGGCATCCATTTCTTGTTCTAGAGTAGTTATATCGCTCTGTGCAGTGGATACTTTACCTTGCTCAGTTTGTAAGTCAGACTGTAAAGTATCTATCTCGAGTTCAGCGTCAGTAACTCTACTTACAGCCGCATCTAAATCATCTTGTGTTCCGGATAAAGATGTCTGTATTTTCTTAATATCGTTTTGAGCTTCGGATAGGCTAGTTTCAGCAGTTGATAAGTCTAGTCGTAAATTAGTAACCTTATCTTCAGCAGTGGTTAATCTACCAGTAGCTGCAGTCAAATCATTTTCTAGAGTAGAAATGTCTGCTTGCGCGGTAGTTACTTTACCTTTCTCAATTTCTAAGTCAGACTGTAGGCCAGTTATATTTGTCTGCGCAACACCCAAATCAGTTTGTAGCTTATCTACATTATCCTGTTCAGTTTTTATATCAGCTTTTGCTGCGTCGAGTTGTTCTTTAGTAGCGCTTGTATTTTCTAAAGTTGTTAATTTACCTTCAGCGGTGCTTAACCTAGTGGTAGCTGCAGTCAAATCAGTTTGTAGAGTAGAAACTTTACCCTGTTCAGTTTGTAAATTAGTTTCTAATGTGGATACCCTACCAGTAGCAGCTGCTAGCGCGTTTTTAGTCTCTGTTAAAGTTGAATCTAGATTCCCAACATCAGTTTCTGCCTTATCCAGCCTCTGCTCAGCGGCATTCATTTCACTTTCTAGAGTTTCTACTTTACCCTCTGCAGTAGTTAATCTTAGTTTAGCGGCATTTAAATCTTCCGTGCTGGCTTTTGTACCTACTAGAGCCTGTAAGCCCGTGATGTCACCGGTTATGGTGGATATACTAGTTTCAGCCGTGGTTAACCTTTCCTTAGCAGCGTTTAATTCTTCTGTTGTAGCGGCGTTGCCAAGATCTAATTGTGCTTGAGCTAAGTTCAATTCAGCGGTGGAGAGTCTTCCTAACGCGCCTTGTAGGTTAGTTATGTTTTCTTCAGCAGTGCTTAACCTAGTGGTAGCTGCATTCAGGTTGGTTTCTAGAGTAGATACTCTGCCAGTAGCTGCAGTCAAATCAGTTTGTAGCTTATCTACATTATCCTGTTCAGTTTGTAAATCAGCTTCTGCTTTATCTAAATCAGTTTGTGTAGCTGCACCTGATTCTAGCAACGAAGCATAATTAGTTTCTAAGGTAGATACTCTGCCAGTAGCTGCAGTCAAATCCGTTTGCAGAGTAGAAACTTTACCCTGTTCAGTTTGTAAATCAGTTTGTAGAGTATCTACCTCAGCTTCAGCGTCGGTAATTCTGTCTTTAGCACTATCTAAATCAGTTTGCGCTGCTTTCTTGGTAAGTGATGTTTGTATTGCCTTTATATCAGTTTGCGCTTTAGTTACCTTACCTTTTTCTGTATCTAGCGCAGTTGTTAGCTCTTTAATATCTGCTTGTGCAGCATCAATTAGTGTGTTCGCGTCATCAATTTGTTTAGATGTGGCGGCGTTATTTAGCTTAGTTTCTGCAGCAGCCAACCTATCTTCAGCGGTATCCATTTCTTGTTCTAGGGTGGATACTTTACCTTCTGCTGCAGTAAGTCTAGTTGTGGCATTATTCAAAGACTCTACAGACGCTTTTTGGCCCAGCGAAGCCTGTACGGTACCCAACGTAGTTTCTGCCGTATCTAACCTACCTTCAGCGGCATCCATTTTTGTTTCTAGGGTGTCAATGTCATTCTCTGCGGTAGCTACTCTTGTAACAGCATTATTTAAGTCTGTTTGTAATTTAGTAACTTTAATATTAGCGTCGGCTAAATTAGTTTGTAGAGTAGAAACTTTACCCCGTTCAGTTTGTAAATCAGCTTGTAGCTGTGAAACTTTACCCTGTTCAGTTTCTAAATTAGTTTCTAAGGTAGATACTCTGCCAGTAGCTGCAGTCAAATCAGTTTGTAGAGTAGAAACTTTACCCTGTTCAGTTTGTAAATCAGTTTGTAGCTTATCTACATTATCCTGTTCAGTTTTTATATCAGCTTTTGCTACGTCGAGTTGTTCTTTAGTAGCGCTTGTACTTTCTAAAGTTGTTAATTTACCTTCAGCAGTGCTTAACCTAGTGGTAGCTGCATTCAGGTTGGTTTCTAGAGTAGAAACTCTGCCGGTAGCTGCAGTTAAATCAGTTTGCAGGGTAGAAACTTTACCCTGTTCAGTTTGTAAATCAGTTTGTAGAGTAGAAACTTTACCCTGTTCAGTTTGTAAATTAGTTTCTAAGGTAGATACTCTGCCAGTAGCTGCAGTCAAATCAGTTTGTAGAGTAGAAACTTTACCCTGTTCAGTTTGTAAGTCACCTTCTATAGTAGTTATATTATTTTCCGCAGTAAGTAACCTACCTTCAGCGCCATCCATTTCTGTTTCTAGAGTGCCAATGTCACTTTCCGCTGAGCTAACGCGAGTTAAAGCGGCGGTTAAATCTGCTGTAGACGCTTTACTTGCTATATCAGTCTCTAGCTGAGCAATGGTTGTTTTCATGCCAGAAACATCATTTTGCAAACTGCTAATGTTGTCGTTTATAGTAGTTATATTACTTTCCGCAGTGGTTAACCTAGTAGTAGCTTGGGTTAAATCATCTTCCAGATCATCAATATCATCTTGCGCGGTAGCTACTTTATCTTGCTCAAGTCCTAGATTAGTCTGTAAAGTAGAAATATTCTCTTGCGCGGTAGTCAAACCACTTTGAGTGCCAGTTAGGTCTGTTCTTAGACTCTTAATGTCTGCTTGCGCTTGCGCTACTGCCGTCTCTGCTGTATCTAAATCAGCTTGTGTAGCTGCACCTGATTCTTGTAAAGTTAGTAACGCAGTTTCTGCAGTAGTCAACCTACCTTCAGCAGCATCCATTTCACCTTCTAGAGTAGTTATATCGCTCTGTGCAGTGGATACTTTACCTTGCTCAGTTTGTAAGTCAGACTGTAGCGTAGATACATTATTCTCTGCAGTAGTTAATCTACCAGTAGCTGCAGTCAAATCATTTTCTAGAGTAGAAATGTCTGCTTGCGCGGTAGTTACTTTACCTTTCTCAGTTTTTAGGTCAGACTGTAAATTATCTATATCGGTTTCAGCAGTGGATAATTTTGAATTTGTACTATTTAGAGCGGATTGGCTTGCTGTTCTCGACAGCGTCCGATTTATAGTGGCAATATCCGATGTAAGTCCAGTAATCGCATCAGCGTTCTGTTTAGCTGCAGCAAAAAGTCCTGTAGCTGTACCGTCATTATCTTCGGCAGGTTTTCCTATATTGTCGTCCAAAAACTGCTGTATTTGACCTATACTAAGTCCCGCTAACTCTAAATCACGTAAAATACCTGAACCATCTTCTCCAGTAGACCCCAGAGTTGTTAGTATATCTGAATCACCTGCTTCTATTCTTGCGTATAGCCCTGTAGCCGTACCATCATTATCTTCAGCCGATTTACCAATTTGATTTAGTACATTATTGGTTATGGTGTTATTTATAGAATCTACAGCAAGGGTCAACTTGTTATCAAAAGTGTTGAATTGCATGTCTGCATCTAGCTGAGTTTTCCTTAGTTGACCTAACAACGTATCACCATCCAAAAACACCATATAGTCTCTTACGCGATTTCTTTGCTCTGTCCCAAGAGATTTATATAGGTTGTCAACATCCCCCACACCAATGTATCCATTGTCATTAAAGTCCGCTACAGGGTCGTATCTAGGATCGTTTCTGTCTGGGACGGGCCCATCAGCTAGAATCGACTGCATGTAGTTTATACGTTGTATAATTGCGTTATCTTCAGGATTAATGCTAGGAGCAGCAGGGAAATACGTGTTTATTATTTCGTCTTTTACTCTAGTTGCCTCACTAGTAGCAAGACCTCTAGCGCTGGCTATATCCGCGTCTAACTTAGTTTGCACCGCTAATAAAGCTGCTTCACGCTCAATACCTTCTAGTTTAGACGCGTTGTATACATCTAAAAAATGCCCTGTAGGTAGGGTCTTCCAATCTGGCTCACCGTTTTCTTTATATTTTATGGTGCCATCGGCGTTTGTCTTATACTCGCCCGGAACACCAATAGTAGTTTTTAAGGCACTAACTTTTTCATCCATAGTAGAGTTTAAAGCGGTCTCAAACGCACCAATGTCCGTGTAATTGCCTAGTATTTCCTCCCTAGCGCTTGATTCGGCAGCTATAGCGTTTTCTATAACTAAGTATACGCCCGAGGCTTTCTTTTCGTCCGTAGCAGGGCTACCTAAGTTTGTAGCCAAACTGGCTATTGTTGTGTCCTGCGTAGCGTTGGCTTCTTTATATGCAGCTTCAATGTTTGCTACCGCTTGATCTGTAGTAGTTTGACCTGCGTCTAGTTCTTTTAGAACCTTAAATATGCCAGATTCTTTGCCCGCCTCATTACTACCCAATAAATTTGTTATTGCCGCTCTAGCGTTAGCATCAGCTACGCCTTGATTTGTTAACGCTGTATTTAACGCTTCAACGGCGTTGGCTAGGTTGGTCGCCGCATCGCTATCGCCTGATGCTATGTCTGCTGATAAGTTTTTAAGTAGTAAATATATGCCTGACTCGTCACCTTCTACACTGCTACCTAGAGCCTCAGATACCTCATTTGTAGCTAAAGTCTCTAAAGAACCGTCATCCACTAATTTTTGCACTACCGCAGCAGCAAAATTGGCCTGTGCTGTAGCGTCTTGGAATGCAGTATCTACAAGGTTCTTTACTTGGTTTGGAATACCGCTAATACTGGTATCAGCTAAGAGTATTTCTAAAACCTGCTGTGCTGTGGGAGGATCGGGGCGGGCTTGCAAGTCTGCAATTGTGTTGTTGATTTTATCAATTTCTGCTTGTGTCATAAGTGATCCGCCAAGTTCTTCCACTATATTTGTGGGTACGTGATTATCCTCATTATACTGTGCCAACAGGCTTTGTTCTCTTAGTGGCAATCCAGCCACATAAGCGTCTATTACATCTTGTGTAAGTGTAGACTCTCCAGTCTGTGCGTCAATAAACGTAGCATCTAGTGGTACAATGCCATCTCGCAAGTCTTCTAGATGCTTTATTATGTCATAGTTTTGCGCTGTTGTGCGACCTGTTCCAAGTTTGTCTTCTCCATAACTATCTACTACGTAATCGGTCAATCTATCAGACAGATTAACTGTAAGTCCGGGAACACTAAATTGATCTTGCATGGTAAGCGCAACTTCTATGTCTGATCCGGAAGGTTCAAACCCTATGTATTCATACGCTCTTTCCGCTTCCAAAACAGTTACATAGTTTTCATCGTCCACTGTGTTCATAACTGCATTGTATACCTGTGGAAAGTCCATAGAGCTTACCCCTATATCCGTAAGTAGGGCGTTTGTAGTTAGAACGTCTTTATTTTCTATAGCCACTTTTAGCGGTTCATATTGAGTAACAAGTGTATTAGCAATAGGATCGTTACTATCACCACCAAAAACGTTTTGTAGGGGGGTGGATAACCCCAGTACAGTTGCAGATGTAGTTGTTCCCGCTATAAACCCTAAAGTACCAGCGTTTGCAGCCTCTCCTAGTGGGTCTATATCTGTAAATCCTAGACCATATAAATAACTCGATGTAACTAGTGCTCCTCCACCCTCTGTAAAGAACTCACCGGCACCTTCAGCAAGAGACGTTCCAACAAGATTTCCAACGCGTATCATCTTGTCGCCTGTAAGTTCTATAACTTCTGAAGCGCTTTCACCTAGTATTTGTCTGTCTAATTTAAAGGTAAACTTTTTAGTACCTGCCATTATTGCCACAGTGGTGGTAGCAGCGTCGTAAGCACCTCTAACAGAATGGTAGTCTATCTCATCCTCGGTGTAGAGAATTGGCCCACCCGCATTTTGGGATTGTATATTTGCGTTTTCTAATCTGTTCCTTATAGTTGATTCTGCCTCTGACCATGTAGAACCAAACTCTGCGCTAGCGTCACCTACAATACCTATTTTAAGTGTAATGTCTTTAGCAATGTCAGGACTAAACTCCTTAACAATTCTACCTGAGCCTCTAGCTATTAATATTTCCCATCCTAATTCGTGTAACTCTTCTCGAACTATTTCTTTGTAAAACATAGTCGGATATTCAACAGCCGCACCAAACACCGCTTTAACATTTGCCCAAGCACCTTGACCTTCCGCTTCGCTCATCCTTGCGTACATAGCGTCACGTTCGTCCGTATAGGTAGAAGATAAATATCCTTCAGACGCATCAGTTAACATGTCAATTGTATTGCTAAACTCATTATTTGTTATTGACTCTAAATCTATGTCTTTGTAAAGAGTTTCTGTATGTTTAACTCCCGCAAGTCTTGCTTCTTCATATAAATCTGAGTGCTCGTTTTTCATCAGAGAGACAAACTGTTGTGCCCAAGGTGCAGAAGCAAAAAGTTGTACATCGGTGTAAAAGTTAACGTCACTATCTACTATGTCATTTTCTATAGCTAGCTCGACCAACTTATCTCTGTATGCTTTCTCTCCCTTCATTTGCGCTGCCATAACCTCATCACTAACAGCTAGTGATCTAAACGCAGTATTTCCGTAACCAAAAAACGATGCCGAAGAAGAAATAAATTTTGCTGCGTCATCTACAGCGTCTATGCCATATTCAAGTTGGTTTCTATATACGCCTAAACGATTGTTTTGCCACCACGATCTTTCTTCTTCAGGTATGTCTTCTATTTCTTTAATTTTATCTTGCAGTTCATCTACATCTTGTTGTTTCCAATCTAAATACCTTTTAGCTGTCCTGACTATCCAAGGCATGTCTTCGTCCTTGGGCATGCCCTCTATAGGTACCCCTAGTATATTGGTAGGAGTTAACGGTGGCAGACCTTCACCTTCTAGATAGGAATTTACCGCATCCATAGCAGATTGGTTGTCCATCCCTCCCAATATACTTAGGTACGCATCTGGGTCTGTATTAACTAAGTCATTTAGAGTTGTAGCGGCTTGTGTCTGTGGTACTGAATTCACACTCTGCGTGTCTACGTCAAGTTGTATACTTGATGGTGGTGTTGCCCAAGTATATTCACCCGCATCATTAATTACCCTTACCTGCCCATCCTCGATGAGCGTTTGAAAAAACTGTTCTTTTTCCTCCGGGGTGTCAAACTGCAATGGAATTCCAGTATAACTTAAAAGATCGGTCTCATTAGCTACATATTCTCTAGCTTTAATACGGTTTTCTACTTGTCCTAGGTTTGTAAAGCCCGCTGGTTGTCCATCTTCTGTAACGTACGCGTTATTAATACCTGCTAGCACCGCGTCATCTAAACCACTAAGGACTAGTGTAGTGCTAACAATACTAATCTCTCCAGTAGAAGCGTTGACATCTATAGTTAAGTCATCTCCTGCTATTCGTTCTATATACTGTAAATCAGTGAGAGTACCTGCGTCGTCTCGATCCCTATAGGTAACTATTGTGTGTTGTATTTGATTACGGATAGATATTCTTTCACCAGATGTTAGTTTTGAATCGTCTATCCCAGACTTAGTTATAACTGCTGTATATATAGTGTCTACGCCAGCACCTACACGCGCGTTATACTCTCCGGCGGTTGTTGGTACGCCATTAAATATACCTTCTGACAAATAATGCTGTATCACATCAACATCTGGGCCCAGCCCATTAAGTTGTCTGTATCCTTCTGGGTTATTAATAACTTCTGGAGCAACGCCCTCCATTATTATTTGCATTACGTCGCCATTAAATTTTTTAACCGCTGGATCAAATTGACTTTGCAGTCCTAGATCATCTCTAAGCGTTTCATACTCATCTGCTAACGCGTTCTCTTTTACGTCCAAATTCTTTATTGCGGTGCTTACTTTAACTATTTCGTTAGTAGCCTCTGTTAGTGCAGCGTTGTAGTTCGGATCTTGCTGTAATTCAGCTAGGGCACGTTGGTCGGCTTCAGTAGCATCAGGAGAATTAGCGATAGCGACTAAATCAGCTCGTTGTTTCTTTAGATCAGCCAACACTTTTTCCGCGTTTTCCATATCTATAGCTAGCTGATCGCCTTCTTTCTGTATATCGTCTAATTCCGACCTTTTTGCAACAACTATGTCAAAATTGCCGGATACGTTATCCATATAGTTTTTAAAATCTGAAGGGAAAGTACCACCATCTACACTAGTTCTAATAGCATTTTCCGCCGTTGCCGCCATAGCACGTAACGCGTTATCACCTGCGTTTGGATTGCCCTGTAGTACGGTGTTTAACGCCGCTCTTATACCAGCTGCAGCAACTGGCGCAGTTAGTATATCTACCGTAGTTGCGTCCATTTTCTTTAACTGTTCTACAGTTATAAGTTCTCGTGTAAACGCACTGACAATTTGAGCTTTAGATTGTAACGTGCCGCCTTGACCAAGAAGTTCCTGTACTAAACCTACCTTAACTGCTTCTTTAATAGCAGGATCTAACTGTGAATTAGCTGCTCCCACATATTTTTCTAGGTCTTCGTCTAATTTTTCTATTTGGTTTTTAACGCCATCGGGTAGGTCTTCATACATTAACTTCCCTTTGGCTATTACGGGCACTACAAAACTATCTATTGCTTTATCTATGTTATCTATTACATATTTGTCGATACCCTGAACAAGCTCAGACTCATCCAACACCTTTTGAAGTTTAGCCATTGTAGCTTCAAAATCCTCATTTATAGTGGCCAGTATGTCTGCAAAAGGTATTTGTTCCACTTGACCTAGTAGATAGTCTCCAAGGTTAGCTAGGTCACTGTCACCCATGAATTCTTGCGCAACCCGCATCATATTTTTTATGTCATTTTCCATACCCTCAAAGAAAGTTCTAAGTTTATTCTGAGTCTCACTACCGGTGTATAAATCTCCTAAATAATCTCCTAAAAAGTCAACGCCTTCACCAAGAATGGCCTCGTTAAAATCATCTCCCCTAGCCATCTTTTCAACAACGCCGTTGATAGCAGCGAACTGTTCCTTAGTCATGTTAGATATAAATTCATCGGAAGCACCAAGTGCCGATAGTCCGCCTTTAATCCAATCATCACCAAAATCTACTAATACCGGCAATATAGCATCTTCTAGGCTTCCCGCACCTGCAGCTCTAAGCACAGTTATGGTTTGGCTATAATTCATCCCTGCAATACCAATACCTGATTGCGCAACGCTCATGTAGTCCACATAGGCTTTTGTACCTTCTGATAACCCACGTGCAGCCGCTTCAGCTTTAGCCACCTCTTCAGGAACTGGCATGGTAATTTTGCCTAGTTTTACAAGTCCAGAAATCGCTAAACTTGCCCAATCTTCACCATGCAAAGTTTGCCCATCCAAAACTTTTAAGGCTACGGTAGCTAATTCTATATCTAAAGCGAGTTTTGCTCCGGCTGGGCCACCAAATATGGTTAAGCCTATCTGAACAATTGCTTTTAGTGGGCCCAAATCGTCCAATATTTTTTCTAAGGTGCTAGGAGACTCATTGAGCTGAACCCATATCATAGTATAATCGCCGACCTGAGATTCAGTGCCTATGTCTACAAAATACCCCGCGCCGTTACCCGCGCCATGAGGAAATGCGGTGTCCTCACTAACATTTGTAAAACTATTTCTTACAGTAGCATCATTAAGATACATGGGAGTTACCCAGTCACCATACTTACCAAAGGTTATGTCATCATCCCCGGGCATTTTCATGTATAGTCTATTAGTATCCCACCCCATGTTTGTCTGTATTGCTTCTGGTTGAAAGGCGTTTGGTAACTCAATATAAGCGTCTACTTCATAGTCGGGTATAGATGCCAACCAAAGTTTTGTATACTCTTCTTCTGCGTACTCTTCACCTCCCTCTGCTAAAAGGTCTTTGTATTTTTGACTTTCTTTTCTACCCGCCCAAGCATCACCTAAACGCAGAGCTCCACCTAGATTTACAGCTATTTCTCTATCAAATGCCGTGGTGCCTGACTCTATTGAAAGAAGTACCTCTTCAGTAGCCTCAGTGTACCTGTCTACAATTATTTCTTCGTCTTCAGTTATTCTGGGTACTTCTTTCCACTTGTTTAGTTCTTCATCTTTGTAGTCTTCTTCTAAAAACTTTAATATAGGGCCGCCCGTACCGTTAGTCCAAGTATGTTCAATACCGGTTGCACCACTACTATGGGTAACATTATTCTCACCAGAATTAAGATTTAGAGGATCGTTTATTAGGTCTTTATATTCTGTAGCAAACTTTACAAACTCTTCTTCGCCATACTTATCTACAAAATCATTTATAAACTTGCCTAATCCCATGTTCTGCCAGTCTCTTCTTGTAGCAGGGTTAGGTAGTAAGTCATTAAAAGGTTCTAATTTTTCTGGCGCATACTCAAATGGGCCATCTAGCCCAGTAACAATTCCTTCACCTCTAGGATCATCTGGCCCAGTAACACGCTCTCCTATAGCAAGGTCGCCTCCCTCCTGATATACCGGCCCCCACGCAAGCTCCATGTGACGCATAGAACCGCCCATACCGGCATCTGGACTAAAGAAACTACCAGCCGTCTCCCACGCGTTTTCCATAGCATCAAAGAGCATGTTTAATTGCTCTTCCCTAACCGTTCTAGCAGTTGCGTGTCTTTCTACTACCTCAGCAACTCCACCAAGCGATTCTGGTATTACAAGTCCTTGAGTGTTAAGAATTTGCATATACTCATCCGGAGCACCATCAAGCTGCCACTCCATGACCGCGTCTTGCATGGCTTCTCGTTCGCTAACGCGGCCTTCTAGAAAAAAATCACCCTCGGCTGTTAAGAACGCTTGGAAAAACTTAGCCTCCTCGTCGTAGAAGGTTCTATTAAGTTTGCCTGTGTTTGTAGTGTAACTCTCAGTGTTAGCTAGTAGCCACTTTCTCAAGTCTTTACTGGCGGCCGCGTCTACGCTAAACCTAGGGTAATTACCTTTGTCCCGACTAAGTGAACGCCAGTTTTTAACGTAATTGTTTTTCCATTTAAGAAATTTTTGTAGTTTAGGGTCAGAAAAATCGTACGTCCCTAGCGAGTCGCCCATGTGTTCTTTGTAACGCTCTACGTTATATGCGCCAATGAAAGCCCTAGAGTTATCATCGGCAAAACGGTTCATATCAAACTGTTTATCTTGCTGCTCTTTAGTTTGATATTTAGGGTCTGACGGTAAAAAATCTTTATGGTCGGGCGTACCATCTTCGTCAGTATCAATAGTGTCTAAATAATCTTCTTCGCTTTTAATGTCCGGATTATTTATATCGAAGTCAGCATTGTTACCAACACCATCATTATCAGTATCTACAGTCTCAGTAGGATCATTCGGGAATTCGTCAGTATTGTTACCAACTCCATCGTCGTCAGTATCAACCCACTCATCTGGATCGGTAGGAAAAGCATCCGCAGTGTCACCGTAGCTGTCACCATCCGAATCAAGGGTTTCGGTTGGGTCATTTGGGAACGCATCATTGTTGTCACCAAACCCGTCACCATCGCTGTCCGCAGTTTCACTTGGATTGTTGGGAAAAGCGTCTTCCGAATCAACCACTCCGTCACCATCGGAATCTGGATCATCAGAAGTTATAGCTGGAGCTGTAAGTTTATACTCAGAAAAGACATCGTTATCAGAGGTTGTCTGTACAAGATTAAAAAAGAGTTCTTTATCTTCATCACTTATAACTTTATTTTTACTTCTATACAAACCCTGCACATACTGCGGCAGTTTTCGTATTTGTTCTACTAGCGCTTTTTCTTCGGTTGAAAGCAGTCTTAGGCCTTCAATATAAAGTGTTCGATTTTGTTTATCTTTGTTATTAAGGAAGTCTATTGCAGCATATATGGCATCTGACTTTGCCATGTTTTCGTCTAGGACTTCAAAATACTGTTGTTCTCTTTGATATAGCGGGTCGTCAGGGAAATAGTCATTATCATCATCAACACCATCTTCGTCCCTGTCTAATCTAAACTCTTTATAGTTGTCGGAATCCCAACCCGGCTCTATTGTTTGATTGCCCCCTTCATACTTTTGTACATCTAATACGTCACCAATGTCTACTTCCCCGTCACCGGTATAGTCGTATTGCGCCATAAACTCTTCAAGAGAAAGCCCCAAACTTTCCGCATATCGTTTATATGCCGCTCTCGTGTGAAGGTTTATATCTGGACTACCTGCCGCCTCCAGTAGGGCTTGTGCAGAAGCGCCGTCCCAAACTACTTGATCTGAGTCTTGATCTGGCGCATCAACTATTTTACCGGACGAACCAATTATCTTTTTCGTACCGTTTTTATCTACTACAAAATAGTTACCATCTCCCCCCTTTTTAGGGAGTAAAGTTATCATTTCGTTTATTTTTGCTTCTACTTCTGGCCCAGTTAACGGGCTGTTTCGTGCGGCGGCACCGGAAGTTAGCATGCTGCCTGATAACCCAAAACCATGACGTAGTAATAATACACCATCACTTAGAGCATCTACTACGCCGTTACCATCTATGTCAATAAATGCCCGTATAGGAGAGTTTTCGTCGTCTAAATACGCTAATATTTCTTCTGTGCTTCGTGTAGCGTCTCGGGCGACTGCCCCCTTAAATAGCAGGTCGCCTCTTAGCCCGAACAAGTATCGTAGATATAATACACCATCACTTAGAGCATCTACTACGCCGTTTGCGTCAAAATCTAATAAGTTAACTGCGGTACCAAAACCTTCATTATCAGGCACTTCAGCTTCGGTTGATTGTGGGTCTTCAGTTGAAAATCCTGTAATTTTGGAATCATAATATCCCCCAGTAATTTCTTTGTATCGCTCTTCCCATCTAGCAAGGTTGTCAACGTCTGATTGGGTTAACTTATCATCCCCGTCAAAATCATACTGTATAGTTGGGATACTGCCATAGTTTTCTACGCCATCATCAAGTATTTGCTGTACGTTTGCGGATGTGAGCCCCTGCCACTGACTAGGAAGATAGACTCCTTCATAACGCTGTACCTGTTCGTCAGAAAAGTCTGCGGAGTTTTCCTCAAACCCTGTTGGGTAGTATATGTTACTTAAAAGGCTAGGTTCTTGACCGGATTCTACAGTATTTAAGTAGTCTTCCACGTCGGGTACAGCGTTTCCTATTAACCTTCTTCTGGATGAATAGTCGTCTTGACCTCTGTCCTTTTTGTTTTCTACTGCTTTTTTGATTACATTGTATAGTGTATTAGGGGTGAATATAGCGTCTAACTCCGCTTGCGCGGCATCAGTCCATTTATCTAGATTTCGTTCTTTATAGAACAGTAGCGATTGTATTTCAGTGCCGGTGAGTACGAACTCAAACGCTAATTCGTGCAATTCAGTAGGGAAATTTTCTTTGAGGGCCTCTACAATTAGCATGCCAGAAGGCTTTTGAAGGCCCGTTACAGGATCTACTATTACGTCTTTTATGGCGGTGACGAATTCTTGTGCGGTGTTCCCAGTAAAGGCCATTACTTATCCTAGAAAGCTGATATTATAAATGCTAGTAATTCGGGGTACCGAACACCGCGTCTTGTTACCTCTGTAGCTGTAACATCTTCTGGTATGTGTGCCTGTTCATTATATTTTTCGCCTTCATGCTCCCACCAAGTAGTGCTAATAAACATAGCGTACCTGCCAGCATCTAAACCCTCAGCAGTGAAAGCATCTTCAAGGTCTTGAGCAATAATACCAAAGTGTATTCTAGCATTATCCCCCTTTTCTGCAACCGCGTCTATCCATCTATACTTACGTAATAAGCCTTTTGCAGCTACCGCCACTCTTTTTTCTGCGTCAGATAGCTCTGCTATGTCTTGTTTTAAGTTTCTGTCAGATGTTTGTATTGTACCATTAGTAGCGTACACATCATCAAACCTATTGTTAGATTGCCCTAAATCAACATCATTATCTTTATCATCACCAATGCCGCTACAGGGGCCAACAATATCGGTTGAAAACTGACTAGTAGCTCTAAGACCACACCCGTTACTAGAAAAGAATATACCCTGACCATAAGCCACAGCTTTAGTACCAATACTACCGTAGTGGTTAGTGCCAGTATAAAAGGTTATATACCTACCATCAGCACTAGTAGAGGAGTTGTTGTTAGTCATTCTAAACAACTCGCCTTCTTCAGACGTTTTATACCCACTTATCAAAAAGTCGTGAGTTAATGAAGATGTACCAATACTTAACTGATCTACATTTTTTATATCGTTATTGCCCGCATCTAAGGCGCCACCGAGTTCTGGGGTTGTATCATCAACTACCGCAGCTATGCCACCTGATACTTGCGCCCAAGTCAGACCCCCCGTGTTACCTGATTGCGCAGACAAGAAATAACCATTAGTTGGGGAATTAGATACTTTAAGGTTAGCTTCGTCTACTACGTTGTCTGCAATAGTTAAGGCTGTAGCTCCTGTAACTTCACCTGTATGAGTAGCATTAGTTACTTTAGCTGTGTTGGCTGTAATAGCTGAGTTTATTGAATCTGCAAGTTTTGCATCTGTTACTGCATCATCAGCTATCTTTGCGGTGGTTACATTTGCATCAGCTATTCTTGCTGTAACTACAGCGCCATCTGCAATAGTTAAGGCTGTAGCCCCTGTAACTTCACCTGTATGTGTAGCATTAGTCACTTTGGCTGTGTTAGCTGTAATGGCTGAGTTTATAGAATCTGCAAGTTTTGCATCTGTTACTGCGTCATCAGCTATCTTTGCAGTAGTTACTGCACTATCAGCTATCTGCGCAGTGGTAATAGTGCCCACAAGGCTAGATGTAGGGTATCCAGTGGCGTCAGCAAGGTTAAACGCAGGAGTAGCATCAGAGCCACCTAGGGATAACGTAACACCACCAAAAGACACTGTAGAGTTCTCTAACTTACTATTAGGGATGCTACCATCAATAATATCATCTGAATCATATTGCAAAGCCTGACTAAGCGCTTCATCTAAGCCTTGAAAATATAACCTGAGCACCATGTCTTTTTGTGCTTCATACCCAACATTATATTCTCTGGGCGCTTGTGGTAATGCTGGAACAGAAAAAAGTTTTCGTGTGTTTCGTATTTTATTAGCCACTACTTAGCGCCCCGTCTACCATCCGGACGCATGTTCAATCTAGGCGTACCTAACTGCCACCTTGTGCCCGCAGAGTCAGAAGATATTTTGAGAGCCATATCTCTACCACGCATACGTATGTTTACTATATCTGTATAGTTGTCAATCTCAGTCGATACTTGTACTTCTCGTTCACTACCGCCACCCACAGACGCATGGTCTAAAGACCCCGGCTCGTTCTCTGCTAGTATAGTAAAATCAACGCTAGGTGCATCTGAATCAGAACCTACAAAAGACATATCAGGTATTAACTTATCTACAAACGTAAAACTATTACCAGACTCTATACCAAACCTACCTGATGTTATGTAAGCATTTATAGGTGAGTTTGTATCCGCTTGACCATCATCATTACCATTCTCATGTTCTACTAAGTTATATGTATTAGTAGCTGCTAGTGGGAAGTCGTTTATAGGTGAATCTAACCAAGCACTGCGGTCTAACGTACCTATATACCAAATGTCTTCGGCATAGTTATAGACTACATACTTGTCTGGCGCTACTTTAGCTGTGTTTGACTTAGATACATAGAACCACCATATCTCATGGTATTCTTCTAACGAGCCAGCAAATACTTGCCCTTGTTGTCCGGGGTTCATATCATCAAATACGAACTTCCTTACATCGCATCTCAAGGGTTGCACCGTGCCATCGTATTTGTAAAACTTGCCCACTCCCATCCAATACGCGACTCCGTTGGCGTAAGCAGCGGCCTTCGATGAAATAACTGACATGTTTGCCCCCATTAACTGAGAACTCCATACCACTGGCGCTCCAACATACTGCAACGAATACAGCGCAGCATCGGTGAAAACCAATATTTCTTGGCGTGATTGGAGTGTAGTTACGATCTCGGTGCCTTGTGATAGCTGTATGTCTCCCGCTTGGTTAGTAGAGCGTGGTCGCCAGTCAAACATATCTTCTTGGTCTGACCAGCGTATTAACATAGGGTTAAGTTTTTCTGTAGTGTCTCCAAACTCATTAGTGCCAAAACAAAATACAAAACGACTAGAGTCAGATACTAACAAGTGATTCTGTACTACAGGAACCTCAGCCGATAACTCATACTGCGCAGTAACACTTGAACCCCCACCGGACGCTGTAGTGCTAGCAGGTTCAGCATCAGCTATGTCTATAGTATAAGTATTAGCGGCAGAGTCTACCGTAGCTATTTTATGTCTTTGGTTTATTACACTCGCAGTAATCCCATATATGGTAGTAGCTCCAGCTAAAGTTACGTGTTGACCAACTTCATAGACTCTTTCTAATGTGGGATCAAATACAGTTATTGTTTTAGAGTTTCCAGCAACTGATATAGGGTTGTCGTCAAAATTGTAAGTTAAGCCGTGTATGGGGTTTACACCTGTGTTTATAGGGTTCTGACTTATATTAACAACTTGACTATTAGCACTTACAGATACAACAGTTGTACCCGCAGGTATTCTATCTGCAGTGGTGCATGTAACTACAGCCCCTATTCTAATTGTTTTACCAACAGCTGCATCTATGTTAGTTATATATGGGGCACTCTCAATTATAGAGCCGGTTGATGTTTTGGTAAGGCTTACAGCCGTGCCATTGTTTACGTTCTTTACAGTTACTGCTCTAGTGCCTGTACCTGCACTTGTGTCCCAATAGTATAATTCACCACCACGAGGGCCTATAATTAAGTCCTCACCAAAATTAGCTTGGTTCCATACACGTAACTCTTCTGTGCCACCAGCGCTACCATTCCACGTACTAGAACTATCACCCGCACTTCCCCACACTTCGGAATCCCAACCTTGTGTAGGTATCTGAAAGTCAGGGCCAGCATTTACTTGGTATGTAGCAACTACTGAACCACCGCCACCAGCGCCATCCCCGTTAGCTGTAGTAGCCACTACTATCTTGTAGGAATTAGCATTTACTATTTCTGTTATAACGTGTTCTTTATTTAAGTCTGATGCAGGTACATTGTTTATAGTGCCAGATACACCAGATAACGTAACATAACTACCCAAAGTAGCTCCGTGTGTGGTATGCGCAACAGTTACAGAAGTCTTTGTATTTTCTGTGGTTATGGGGTTAGACCCCAAAGTAGCGGTAAGTCTTATAGGCGTAATATCGTAGTATACAGTGCCTTCCTCTATAAAAAACTTAACATTAGTGCCTAGACCAATGTACTTTACAAAAGCATTACTAACCCACTGATGTAGTGATCTACAAACACCTGTAAACGTGTTCTTACCATATCTACGCCACCCACCAATTTTTTCAGGATAACCTTGACGAAAGCGTACCTTGTCGCAGTCGTTCCAGCCCGCTTCGTTGGAATATTGAGTTATTTCTTTGTTTATTCCGGGATTAAACTGAAGTTTACTTAATGGCATATTAGTATTTCCAAGCTACTGGGGTAGTCTCCCGCGTGTCTACATGTACAAAACCTTTAGCAACACCAATACCATTGAATCCCATAATAGAAGCGTTACGTATAATAGACATACGTTGTGCTCCACCAGTTACTCTTATATCAGCAGCAATACCCTGTGCATGTGTTCCCGGGCCCGTGGCTTTAGCAGCTTCAATGCTATGGTTAGGCGATCTGTACCCACTAGTTATAATAAACGGAAACCCACACACCTCACGAAGTGCATCAAGTTTCTGTAAGAAGTCAGGACACATCTCATTCTCACCAGTTTCCTGACAGTTAAAATCTTCTACCTTAAAATACTTTAAATTCATTTTCTTAGACTCATTAGTTTAGAAACACCTTTAATACCAAAGCTGCTGGATATACATATAAACAATAAATATTGGTACCACTCAGGAAGTTGAGATAAAGCAGCGAACCCAGATTCTACCCTATCAACTACAGACGGGTCATTTACTACGATAGAATAACCTATCATAAAGATGGGCACAGATAACACAATAGTCCAAAATTCGTCTTTCCAGCTATGGGCAGAGGCATCAGCCATCTTTGATTCCCACTCACCATCATTCTCAATGACTTTCATCTTGGCTTTATGTTTAGCCTGTTTTTCTTCGGCTTTATTTTTTAAGTAACCCCCAGCTATATTAGCTATAGGGCCGATAAGATTCTGTAACATACGTACCTCACTTTAGAGGATTAGATAAGTAGTCCATTCCATCCCAGAGATCTTGAATCTCTTTCTTAACTACCTTTATGTCGTCCTCAAATTCTTTTACTTCTTCTGTAACTAACTCAGCTTTTTGTACTACAGTTTCCATCTTAGTTACTTTCTGTTTTAGTTCCCCTATATCTTCTTTGAACTCTAACATCTTATCGTAATTGTCTTTGATGGTAACTAAGTTAGTGCCTAGTTCAGCTAGTTTACCTTGTAACTGCGCTACGTTGTTATCTCTTAGTTGTGTTTCTATAAGCGATATTTTCTCTTCAATAGGCGCTACGTCAGGTATTACCCTAGCTTCCACAGACTCTAGTCTAGAGTACAAACTGCTTGCTGTCCATACTCCACCACCAATAGTAGAGCCGATACCTAAAACTATGGCAATCCATACACCCTTAAACGATGTACCGCCAATCTTTAGTTCCGTATCCTCAAGGCTCATAGTTACAATCCCCATACATAAAGCAATTGTATCCTGCTGATGTAGGGCCTGTTAGGTAAAGCTCAGACTCTTGTCCAGCAATTAGTATGTCAGCTTCAGTAACGTATAAATCTAAACCAAAATTGTCGTTACCATTTAGGAATACAGCAGTAGCATTATTAGTGCCCGCCCACTGCATTCTAACCCATTGATTATTAGCACTATACGACAAAGTAGCTTGTTCTGCTGTCGTGTTGTTGTTCTCTGCACCCTGCTGTAAAAAGTCCACCGCATCTACGTTTGCGGCTACTGCAATAAATGCGCTAGCGTTGTTCGCGTGCGTTTCAATGTCATCTATAGACTGATTATATTCGGTAACTTCTTCTTGTGTAATTGTTAGAACTTCTTGGTTGTTAGCTACGAAGTCTTGTACAGCAGCTTCTTCGTCTGGAGTAGATGCTTCTTCTGCCATCTCAGCTACCTGTACTACTTGTACCATTTCTACAACAGCTTCAGTAAATACATCTACAGCCTGATCCATAAGTTCAAGTTCTGTATTTGCTTGTTCGTTTAAGACAGCGAGTACATCACCATAAGGCATGTAACTAGCCATATTAGAAAGAGCATCATTGTATGCTTGAATCTGTTGTGAGGTGATATGCGCGGACTCTGAAACACTGCCATCAGAGAGAGAATTACCAAGATAAGAATACTCAGAGGCAGAACCAACATACGCAATTCCTTTGTCTATCTGATCTACAATCGCACTGGATGTATCAATCAGATTGTCCAACTGGTCTGATTGAGCTACGGAACTTATCGCTAATAGAGCTAGTATCTTCTTCTTCATCTTCAACAGTTTCTCCTATCTTTAGTATAGTATTATACCACTCCTTAGTGTTTTTATTGTAGTCTGGTATATAAGTTTCAGGGTTCATTTTCATAACAAGAAAAGCTCTTTTACCTACAATCAGTCTACCATTTGACAGTATAGGACATGGCGTACCTGATATAAACATAGCTTTCCACACATCTACTGACTGACACATTCTAGCTACAGCAGCTACTTTCATGTTCAAATCAGATAATACTTTAGCATCTCTACGTCTGTTACATTCAGGATCAACGTCATAGCTACCACTACTAATGCCAACACCTACAGTTTGTAATGACCCTCCTGTACCTTTTAGACAAGTATCCATGCCATTACTCATATAACTAGGACTTATAGCACTTCCCACAGGCATTTCACTACTAGACCCTGCACCATTGTATGTATTAGATACTGAGTCATCTTGAGTAGAGTTATTACTGTTTACGTTACTACCATCACCATTATATGTATTTAGTGATCCATCTTGCTGGTTTGCCATAGCAACTGATGTAAACAATAAAAAACAAATTCTAAATAAGTTTCTGACCAATGACATCTAATCCTAAAATTAGTGGGTAGAGAAGCCATAATAAACGTTCTATACTCTTAAATTTGTGCATACCCTGATCTAAACGCTTATCAACAGTATCTAGTTGAAACTGTATGTTTTTCATGCGTTGTGCACATTCGCGCTCGTGGGCATCTAGCTTTAGTAGGGCTTCTCTATTATCTTCCATGATTAGGTTCTCGTTATGTTTGTTTGATCTACTTGCAGCACGTTAAATTCAAATGTCCCCACATTACTTACAGGGCCACATAATATTTGCACACGCATTTCAATATTACCCGCACCGCCCGAATCAGGAACTAGTTTTAGTGTAGGCAAAGTAAAGGTTTCTTGGGTGGTAATTGGATTACCCGAACTACTTATGGGGATAACTTTACTTATAGTAAAGGTCTCATTTAAACCTTCAGTAGCAGCGTCAGGTACAAATGGTACCGCAGTAACCCAAGTCCCTACACTCTCAAAACTTGAAGAACTAACCTGCACGGTAAAACCCGTAGAACTAAACTTACCTTGCCCAGAAGACCCGTTGTCGTAAACAATAGTAGTTTTGTCTGTTGCATCATCATAAGTAGCGCTTTGAATCTTTCTTTTATATGTCCCAATCGGATCAGCCGTAACAACATCAAGCCAACTGAAAGCATCTATCTTACTTGTTTGATCTCCATCTACCCCAAAACTGTACCAATATGAATTACTACCGCCTAATTTAGTATCTGCAACCGTACAAGCACCAATGCTTACGCCTCCAGCGCCTGTCGATTTACGTTGTACGCGTACTATAGCATCAGATACTGTTGGATCAAGTTTGGTGCCACTAAAAGAAAGTGTGCCAGTTATGGCTAAATCTAATTCCTGAAACACAGTACGAGCAGTGCCATATAAATCAAATGTGCCTACGGTAGTAGTAGCGTCATTTGCTATAGATATAGATGGCGGTTGTACACCATCAAGACTAGAACCCGCACTAGCCCACGGATAGAATCTTTCTGAACGCTTAAAATTACCAATACTACCTACGAAGGTTCTAACCGCTCTGTTAGTAGCTATTTTCGTATCAGTATTTGAACTAAAACAATCAGTAATAATATTATCAACTGTAGCACCAGAACCACTAAGCTGTATGTTAAGCGCTTGTAAAGCAGCCGCTTCTAGAGACGCAAAGTAATTACTTTGTTCTATCACATTAGTGCCATCACACATCAAGTTTACTTGTTTAGCAGTCTTTACAGCTACGCCTGTGCCACTAGCAGTTTTTACAGTGATTGTCTGACCTGAAGTGTTTATGATTGCGTATAATTTGCTTCTAGCTGGCACTACGACTGTACCTGCACCTGTCAGATTTGTACCAGTGTCAGTCAACTTTAGTATCGCACAACGCGCTTCAGAACTAGCTCCGTTAGCTTCTGTTAATGTGTGTGAGTTTGTAGTCCAAGTATTGATAGTAGCCATACCAACAATACCTTGTTCAATCATGTCGGTAAGTTCGCCATTTATAACATCACCCCAGCCAGTATCACCAGCAGCGGGCTTACCTAATTTTAAGTTACTAGTGTAAGATGTACTCATTATGTAATCCTTATAAGTGCTGCAGTAGACGTATTAGCTGGCATACCAACTGTAAACGTACTGTTATTACTTGTTTTATCGTCGCCAAAGTCTAATACCATGACAGCTTTATTACCCTGTGTAGCATTATATATTAATGCACCTCTAGCCGTAAAACTACTACTTGCCCAAGTAGCGTCTGAAAAATTAACAAAACCTACACCATCGCCACTAGATACTGTTACACCGCTAAGAGCAACTCCACCAGCACTATAACCATTAGCCGTAGCTACCTGCCCTGCAGTGCTAACGTCGTATATAGTAGTATCCGCATTTAAACTAGCTGTATTAGTGTACAAAGCTATTTTAAAACTATTACTACCGAATACATGTGTACCCTCTAATAGCTCTTTCTTGAATGATGTACATAATCCTTGTGAAATGGCCATTTATTACTCCTGTCTCTGAGGTGGTTGTGCAGGAGCAGGTACAGTCAACGGTTGTGCTGGAGCAGCTGCAGGTCTATAGGAATCACTACTCAATTTGTTTACACTATCCATCAACTGCTGCATGGCTAACGTATATTGTTGATCGTATAACTGAAGAATATCAGGCTCTGCTTTCATAAATCGTGCGGCTTCTACCAACACCCCGTTCAACAAAGCTGAGTCATAATTGGTGCCCAACCACGGCTGTTCTTCCGTACCATCAGTATCTACTATAGAACGTGGTTGATATTGATACTCTATAAGGCATGTAACCGTCGCATCCCATTTAGGAGCAACACTAATCACCATACGTGAAGCAAAATAGTCCTCGGTAGCGCTACTATTTAGGGCGTAATACTTTAATTCTGGTTCAGTTACGTCATCAGGTACGGTTTCCGAAGATGAAGGATATGCTTCAAGTAAGAAATCATAATCTTTTTGTATAAGCGCTTTGCGAGTTACGCCATCCGTCCCTGTTTTTTGAGTCACACTATGTAGGTACAACAAATCTGCAGGTAAGGTTGCTGCTCTGTTAAAACCAATAGTTGTATCTTTCCTTAATATAGGTAAATCTTTGATGAACCCATAGATCTTCTGCTCAGCTTGTCTAATAAACATATTTAGCTGAGAGTTAGTAAAATCCATCTCAGTGATAGTTTCTACATTTTCTTTTATGTCCGCTGCTGTTTGTGCCATATTATTCTACCGTCACCGTAACTGTGCCCGCTTTAATTTCTATTAATGTGTTAGGCCCTGTACCTACTGGATTCCAACCCCAATCTACTGCTCGACTACTGGTATCAGATGAGTCTGCACTTAAACTTTGATCTGGGCGTGGGTTACGCAACGCCTCTGGATCGTTTACAGGATACTCACCTTGCATATTCTGCGGATGATCTGGATCCCAACACGACCTACAAGCTAGTAAACTAGTGCCCTGACGCTTGACTATTACTTCCTTCATATCTCGTAACTTAGTACGAAATCCACATATATCACAGAAGCCAAACGCTTTTTTACCAGTAGCAAACTTCTTCATTAGGGGTATCCAATACGCGGTACAAACCTAGCTGAAGTCTTATCTCTATCTTCACCAGCAGCTAAACTAAACTGCTCGTCATAAATTTGTTTTAACATTACTACCCTGTCAGACAATTCGGGAGTCTTCATAGCAATGTAATACGCTAGCCCAGCCACTAGACAAGGTAAGAATCTAAATGGCATATCAGCTTCATACGCGCCTTCACCTGCATCATCTATGCGTACTAGGTACCAATAATTTATTTTGTAAGTATCATTTTTATCTGGCACAGGCCAAACGTGCAATACTGGCTGAGTTCTAGTTCTATCAACCCAAACCTGTGTTGGTCTACCTTGTGTTAACTTGTTAGGAATACCCGCGTAGACACTCGCACTGGTACGTGTTAAGGGGAGATCTCTTTGTTTAGCTGTATCTCCATCGTCTGTACGCAAGTTTACTTCTAAAAGGTCTATAGCGTGAGTGGTTGTATTGTAGTCTAAATCCCCTTTTACTAGGTCTACTTCCGCTTCTCTTATAGTCCACAGATTAATACCACGATTTGCCCACTCAATGGTAAGCAAGTTCATAGATCTTCTAGCTGTTCTTAGGTCATAACCAGAACGCATCTCACGTCCGGCACGCTCCCATGCTTCCTCAGCAATCTCTGGGAAGTCCATGTTAAATGTTGAAGTACCTGATGTAGCCATTACTTACCTCTACGTTTTACAGACTTAACTCTGCGTGGAGCACCTGCAGGTTGTCCTAAACTTTTCTTTTCTCTTACCTTCTTACTCTTCTCAGAACTAGACATCTCGCCTGACGTTTTAGGAGTCTTAGAAGATACACGTTTACTAGGACGACAGTATGGCGTACCACGACCATCACCTTTCTTTCTACCACAAGCCTTACCTGTACTAACGTCTTTCCAATCTTCCTTGAACCAACGCTTTAACGCAGCACCCTTCGCTGTTTTGCGAATTTTACCACCAGACTTATAGTATGTACGCATTACTTACCAGCCTTTTTCTTCCGGCATTTGGCTATAGCTCCAGACGCATACGCAGAAGGGAAGACCTTGTAGCTGGCCTTCACCTTCTTATAGCATGAGTCCTTTACGGTACCACCTTTTTTGTAGTA
>Ga0181404_1000046_pt1 | contig 31538 bp, 33 predicted proteins | sample 27SPOviralmetaG_FD_130133 | JGI IMG/M metagenome (GOLD analysis project Ga0181404, IMG submission 130133) | Marine viral communities from the oligotrophic San Pedro Time Series (SPOT) site, San Pedro Channel, CA, USA - 27 SPOT_SRF_2011-10-25 | ecosystem: Environmental > Aquatic > Marine > Strait... | reverse complement strand
TAGCACCCAATGCAAATTCAACTTTGTTGTTATGCTGACGTAAAGCTTCAAGGGTATGGGTAACACCATCAGCTAGATCAATAGTAGATGGACTCTTTGAGCCATGATAACCATTCATACCAGACCCATAGCCTGAGTAAATGTTACCGTAGATATTAATCGTACCGCTTGTGATGGTTATAGAGTCTATGAGAGATGTACCTACACTGTTCATCATAAAACCATCACCCAAAGCTGCACTAGCCTGAGTGATGGTATTTGTAATGGTATCTGTTATTAAGGGTTGTATGACATTTTTAAGCATATTACCCCCTATCTAGTTTCGTTAATAAATACTTTTGTTCCTGCGTTTACGTCAGTAGCTCCAGCTACAGTTACAGTTGCACTGGTGTCTGCCGCAATCAACATATCAGGAGCTAAAGCAACCTCTTTGATTTCTGATGCAGTAAAAGTATGTATCAATGCAAAGTTTGTGCCGTCTAAACTGCCGTATAGAGAAGCGTTGTTGCTTCCGTTGTGTACGCATTGTACTAAACCCCTACCACCGTCACGCAAAGAAGGTTTAAAGGGAGTGTTATCGTTAGCTACTTGTGCCATTTTTGTTTCCTTTGTTAAATTAGATTAAAGCGCTTCAGTAGACAAAGTGCCATCATCAGCAACTTCAAGTCTAAATCGTGAGCCGTTAGGTGATTTAAGAATTACGCCTTTGGTGTTATCGGTTACTTCGATGTCGCCTGTTACGTCTATGCCTGTCTCAGTAGTAGATAGTTTAGTACCTGCTCCAGAAGCACCTTGCCAACTAAGATTTACATTATCAGCATCCCAAGTTACTAACTGTGCGTAATCGTCATTAGCTAATGAGCCATTAACACCAGAAATCTGTAAGCCGCCAGTACCTCTCTGCTTGATAATTGCATTTTGGCTACTGTCTTCATAAAGCTCTAGGTTTGTACCTGTTGAGTCACCTACTGTTACTGTAGTAGCTGCAACATCGCCTGTTACGTCTATGCCTGTTGAGGTGGTTGCGAGTTTCGATGTGCTGTCTGTGCCATAATATAGCAGCGTCTGACCAGAAGCCCCATTCTGTGCGTGAACTCTACGGTAGCCATTAGCAGCTTGAAGACTTAACTCCTCTCCAGTAATAATTAGGCTGCCCGTACCTTGGTCTGTTATTCTGCTATTGGAGCCATCGTGATATATCTCTAAATCTGGAGTTGTAACATTACCGAACTGTAGCTTGTCGTTATCGCCTAGCTTGACACCATCAGCAGTTACCGTACCTGTTACGTCTATGCCTGTTTCTGTTGTTGCTAGGCGAACCTCTGCATTGTTACCTGCCCAGTAAAGTTTTGCAGCCCCACCAGTGACAAATGCTGCTAGGTTTGTATTATTAGCATCATCATACAGCTTTATATCAGCTCCATTTGATTGGATGTTTAAATCGCCAGTGCCTTTCTCTATGATATAGCTGTCAGTACCATTATGGTAAATCTCTAAGTCAGGACTTGCTGCATTACCTAACAGGATTTTTTCATTGTCACCAAGAGACAAGCCGTCAGCAGTTACCGTACCTGTTACGTCTATACCTGTTGCTGTAGTAGATAGCTTAGTATCACCTGTGCCATGTTTTAGCTCTACACCGTTAGCACTACCACCAGTACATACTACTCTTTTATAGGCAACGCCATTGCTAAAATTAGTAGCAGTTCCATCACTTACGTTTATTTCTACACCTTCACCTTCTAATTTAAAACTACCATTACCTGTTTCTCTTATTCGAGTGTAAGGAGTGAAGAAATTTGCACTTAAAGGTTGGTATTCAGTGCTCAGAGTTGCAGTGTTTAATGTATCGGCTGTTAAGTTACCGCTAAATACACCATCAACAGCATTAACTGTGCCAACAAAAGCTGCGTTAGGGAACGATATAATCTCAACAACACCTGAAGTAACTGCTACATTTAAAGTTACCTGTGTGGATGATGTAGTGTAATCACCATTACTGCCTGAGCCTTCAACAAGTAGAACACCGTTTAAGAATACTAAAGTGTTCGCATCTACTGGGTTACTAGGTGTAAATACTGTAGTGCTCCCAGAGATAGCAAAGGTTTGTTTGTGTCCTCTGTTATTAATGGACTCCCAAGCACTTCCAGTGTAAATCTGTAACAATCCTGTAGAGGTGTTAAAGAATAAGTCACCCGCTGTGGCTGACGCTGGGGCGCTAGTACCTGAGCTATAAAACGTAGCAACCGCAAGGTTAGTCTCACTAGCTGTGTCTAAGGCTTCCTGTGCTATAAAGAACAACTGGTTTGCGTCAGCATCCATCGTGTCAGCGTTTAGCAGCGAGGCATCAGAATAATCTGTAATCCTTTGCCCCTGACTAGAATTTCTGCTTATTCGTATCTTAGCCCCTGCTGGTGGGATTTTATCAACTAAAAATTTAACTTCAGTGTTTGTTATTGTGTAGTCAGTGTCTTTTACTTTTATGACTCCATCTACTGCCACTGTTACATCAGAAGCCCCCCTACCGCTAAGGTAAGGAGGAGATGCAAAGACAGTAGAAGTGGTGACAGTATAAGATGTACCGTCACTGTTTGTACCAGAAACATAGTCGTTATATGAGTATGCCATTATTTAGTCCTATCTTTTTCTATTCTATAAGTGGGTAATTGTGATCTACGATACTCCAGCAATTCTTTATCTTTAACAAGCTTTAGTAATGCTGGGTCTGCGTATATCACATCCAGTAAAGCTACTTCTAAGACTTTACGCCTTTCGTCTTTAATGATGGTTATAACTCCAGTTTTATCATCAGCGTCTTGTATTGACACAGGGGCGTAAGGGTTATCAACGTACTTGATTAAGTTTTCTGCTAATGCTTGTCCATACGCATCTCTAGCACGTAGACGTATAGCATCCATGACAGTTACCTTAGTACCCTGTACCGTTGTGTAAATAGTCCTAAGATCAATAAGTCCGTATTTATCTTTAAACGCCTCATCTGTTCTCTTTGGTCTATTGAACACGCCAAAACCTGCTGCCTCTAAACGGGCTACAAAGTTCTGTACTGTTTCCTGCTCATAAGACAAACCTTTATTTGCACCACTCCTGTCTGCCTCTGTAGAAGCAGCCCAAGGTATTAGCTGCATTACGGGTGTATCCATCTTGCGTGGATTACCAAAGAAGTCATACTTACGAGGTACTGAAGGATGGTTAGGGTTAAACTGAGAAATAAAACGCTGCTGTGGTGTTAGAGGTTCAATCAACTGATCATCACCAAAAGCACCTTTAGCTGCTTTAGTCAGAGTGTTAGGTAGAGGCATCATTACTTTCTTTGTGAGAAAGTCCCCAAGAACGTCTAAGGCGTTTTCTGCATCGCCATCTTGCTCGTCAGTTCCAGCTTTTACCATTCTTGCAATACCTTTAACAAGGTCAGCTAAACCCTGAGTCATACCAGAGTCTTTAAAGACACTAAGTACAGAGGTAAACGCAATAGCTAATGCTTGGTTAGCTGCTGACTCAGCCTTTCTTTCAGACTCTTCCAGCTCTCTTCCCATTGCCTTTTCTAACGCATAATCTTCACGTTCAAGCTGCTGCTGCCGTCTAATACCATCTAAAGTATTAGTAAGCGTAGTTAATGGAATCCTAAATGGATCAGCCCATCTGTACGAACGGTCGCCACCAAAGACATCAATCGTCATTGGCTCTGCTTGATCTGTACGCTCAAACTCCATTGTTTTATGATAGTTTGGATTAGTGCTGCCTTGTATCTCACCCTGCGCCCACTTACTCAACACAACCATTAGTATGGCGTGAGAGATAGCACCTTCAGTTTGTGCTCGTGCTTGCTTTTGCGCTCCGTTAAGACCCTGAAGGTCACGTTGGAAGCTAGGCAACAACGAGTTAGCAACTGGAGATATACGCATAGACTCGTTAAATAGACGTACAAGTGTTCTGAAGAATAAGTTACCAAAGAAACGAGCTTCCCAATTCTTCTGTTGAAAACTCTCAAGACCACCAGCAACTCTTTCAAAAGCATTATCGTTGCTAAACTCTTTTTTGTACAAGAGGTCTTTAACCATCTCTACAGAGTCTTTATTCTTAAGAGTACGAATCATACGGAACTTGCGATTGTTTACTCTCTCGTCAATATAGTTCTGAAGTTTTTTACCTTTAAGTTTTAGACGCTCACCTTGCAATCTAAACGTAGCTAAGTCGTCTGCACTTGGCACATACTTAGTAATGTCATCAAGCTCACGTAAGACAAACTTCTCTAAAGCTTCACCCTTTAGGTTTAAGCTTTGTCCTTTTTCAATAAGAGGTTTTAAAGTGTTGTGGTCTACTAGATAACTGTACCCCTTATCAATTTCACTAGGCATACGAGCATTAACAAACTCTTCAAGCTCCTTACCTTTTAAACCTTTCTTAGCCCCTTGATCAAGAAGACTGTCGAAAGACTTAATTACTAAGTCACCCATTGCAGCCGTTTCCTGCATATAAGCATCAGTAGCACTCATAGCTCTATTAATACTTCTATAGAAAGCTGCGAAATGTCCTTTAGTTTTTATACCTCCCATAAGAAACCTAGAGGGGTCTTGTGTAAGACCTGTCTGCTCATATCGGAATGCGTATCGCATAGCGTTTAAGGACGCTCTTTGGTTAGCAAACATATACATATACTGTCGAGCAGTCCGCCTCCACATCTCTCTCTTGAGAGGGTGGCGCATAATTTGCTCAAGTATTGGGTATGTCATAGTCTTAATAAAAGGAAACAACGTGTTTACCGCAACAGTTTGAGGGCTAAAACGACCAGCAATAGACATCTCTACAAGAGACTCACCAAACTTATTATATAGTTCTCTAAGCTTGTTAGGTGTTAAGCTAGGATCATTTTCTATGATTGCGTCCATCATCTTCTTACGGAAAGCTTCACGCTGCCGCATGATACTTATAGCCTTCTCAGGGTTGTAATTAGGAGAAGTAGAATCTAACACCTCATCCATCTTCTTATTGAACTGTTGTGTAATACGGTTCATCTTTTTCATGTAGAACTCTGTGTAAGCCTTCCTACGAGCTTCAGGTGATAGTGAACCGTCATCGCCTCTTTTGTAATCTAAGAAGTTTTGGATGTCCTGTAAGTATCTACCCTTCCAACCAGCTACGTGGTCGTACATACCTTCCATACGTATGATGTCACCATCCAAGTCTTTTAACTCAGCTCTAAGTGAATCTCGTGTTTCTTTAGTTAGGTTAGGTGTGCTTTCAAGTATATCAACTATTCTTTTCTGTTTGTGGTTCAGCATCTGTAGTGCTTCATAGACTGTTCTACTAGCTGCCTTACCTTCTGTCTCATTAAGTGATTGTTTCTGCCACTGCACTAAAGTTTTCTCTAACGCATCTGGGTCGCCACGCATGGCTCGAATTAATACTTTGGGACTCTTGAATAGTTCCATGACACCTTTAACGTATCTTCGCTTCTTAGGTATAACTGTTGAGGCATCCTCTGGGTCAGCTTTAGGGTTTCTACCAGCCTCAGCCTTCCTCATTATTTCTTCTTGGTTCTTTAACTCTTGCTCACGCTGTGCTGGTGTTTGAGCCTGTTCCTTCTTGTCTTTAGCTGCTCTGCGTTCAACAATCTCCGCAGCTTCTTTTGTGTTAGCTTCAATCTTGTCAGCGTCCTTAGCGATTTCTTCATCAACACGCTTGCTCAACATCTTACCAGACATCTTACTAAACAACGCATCAAAGCCTACTGCTGCACCGAAACCGAACACACTACCAACTGCGGCACTGCCCATTGTTTGACCGTAGTCATACTCTAGCTGTGCTCCTGCGTCCATACGGACAGTTTGTTGTTGGCTGTCACTAACTCCAGCGTGTAATGCGCCTTCAATAGCTCCTACAGTGCCTACCTTCTCAGCAGACTCTCTAAGCACAGACTTCTTAACAGTCTCTTCAGCACCTTCTTCGATAGACTCTTTAAGGGCTTTGCGTAGAGCAGCCTTACCTGTAATCTTTGCACCAGCACTTACTATAGTACCAGTACCAAACGTAGCAAGACCAATCCAGTTAGTAGCGTCACTTAAGACTTCCCAACCAGCCTGTTTGGCTGTGTGCCAGCTTGTGTTTACTTCATCATACTGATCTAACAAGTAGATGAAAGCTTCCTTTTGTTTTTGTTCAGCTCTTGTGATGTTATAGGTATCTACAACCATTTCACCAAGGTCGTAGTTAAACCCAGCCATCTGTTTCAAGCCGTAGTCAGCCATCTTTTCATCAAATGTTTCACCTTCGTATTTCTTAAGGATGGGGTCATTTACATCTTGAGGATAGCTACCATGATTAGCTTTGAACAACTCTGCTGAACCAGCCTTCCAACCATTGTTGCCTGACAGTGAAGTCCAGTCAACTTCCTTTTGCACTTCATAGCGGTTGCCCTCTAGGTCTGCAAAAGGAGTGTAAAGTTCATTACTCATGTGTGCCTCTTATGGTTTATTGAAAAGGGTTCGTACTAGCGTAGGGGTCTGTTGAATTATTTGCTTGTTCTTTCAAAAGTTCCGCAAGCTTTTTCCTTGCCTTTTGCTTTGATTTGGTGCGTCCAGTCCCTTCAAGCTGTTGCCTTAAGCCAGCTATACGTTCTTCAAGCGTTCCGCCAACCGATACTGGTACTCTGTTCGTATAATTATCAACCTTTTCTTTGTATTCGTTGTAAATATCATTAGCTATTTGACGGACTACAGTGTTGTTTATAGTTTTATGTTCTTCAATGTGATCTATAATTCTATCTTCTATTTCAGTAGTAGCTAGTTCATCTAGCTCTGTCTTGATATGCGATGGTAGAACACTAAAAAATGCTTTTTCATTTTCTTGTAGAATCTTTATCCTTCCTTCAAGTTTTTCATAACCATGATAGTCACTAAACTTAAGCGGCTTTACCTCAAACTTCTCTACAAGTTCTACTAATCTCGTGGCATCCTGACCTTGGAGATTGTTTGATTGAATAAAAGCTGCCACTGATTCAAAGCTTAAGTCTTTCTGACCAATAAGCTCAGGATTATCAGTTAAGAAGGCTGCCATCATTTTACGCTCGGCTACCTTGCCCGTGATTAAAGACTTAACAACACCTGATTTTACATTAGCTAAGTTAGTAGCAAAATCAAATAACTGAGGTGTGGGAGTACCGTTTGCATCTTCTCGGTAATCATTAGGATTAAGAGTACCATCATTAGACGCTGTAATTATAGCAATCGTATTTTCACGTACACGCTGCTTCGCAAGAGCCGTTTCTTTTGCTTCATTCTTTATAATTGCATCATCAGCCTCAGTTGCCAATATATCAATAAAGGTTTTTATTTCTTTACTCTTCCATTGGTCAGGGATTCTGTCATAGTCTAAAGAGTCACGGGTGATAGTACCGTTTTTAACACCCTTAAGAAGCTCTGGGTACAACGCTATTTTGTATTCAGCAGGGGTTAAAGCTGTGCCGTTAGCAATGAAACCTTGATACCAGTTCTCCAATGCTTCCCAGCCGTGTGGTTTACCCTCTGCCTTCAACCTTTCTGTTGTTTCGATAGAAAGAATATCTTGAGCGGCATAGCTGAAAGCATCTAAACTGTTTCTTTTGTTCTCTTCTTCTCTAGCTGTAATACCTTGGTTGCGTACTTGATTAAAGTATTCGTCCAACTTTGCTTTAGTAGTTGCTTGCTCAGTTAAGCCGAAGTCGTCAGTTGCCGTCACTTGCGTGGTGTGCTCGGCTATATACGCTTCAATACCTTCTTCACCATCTCTATCCAAGAGTTTTTGCTTGTTGCGTGACAAGAAGTTCTTATGCTCAAGTATTTTTGCATCAGCCGCTTTGTTGCCAAAGTGTTCAGCAATCATCATACGAGGTCTTGTACGTAGATTATCCCAAGAATCATGCTCAAGATAACCACCACCATCTGCTTCAATACGAGCTTGTATTCCAGCAATGGTTCTGACTTGTTCGTCAATGATGTTCTTTTCTTTAGTTGCTGCAAACTGACTTAAGGCAGGAGCTGTTTCTTTTAACGCTTTAGCTACTTGCATACCTTTAGTGTTCTGCACTGGCTTAACAAAGGTATCAACTCTTGTCTGTGGATTGATAGCGTTTACCTGTGCCACCACGTTATCAATCTTAGCTTGACTTCTTACTGTTTTCTTAGCCATTATTTACCTTCTTAATCATCGAATGTAGCGTAATAATCTGACGCACCACTTGTAATATCACTGCCTATTTGAAGTCCAGCCGCAAAATTGCTTGGCATAGCTACAGAGTTTATCCTAGACTGTGCTCTATTTTTAGCTGCGATTTTTTGATATTTACTATCTACTTCTAATCTATCAAGGTTTGTGGATACTTGATTATTTCCTGTCAAGCCTTGAGCCACTATGTCTTGTAGGACTGCGTTGTTGTTTAAAGATCCGCCACTTTCTCCTTGAGCTACAGCAGCCCTTGCTGCCGCTTTTTCGGCTTCTTGGTTATTTCGTATCTTCTCCTCTGCTGCGTCTTGTTGTTGGTTAGCTTGGCTTATATTTATCTGTTGATCTTCTTGATTTTTAGCTTCGTTGGCGGCTTCAGCGTTCTCCCTAGATGCTTTCTTTTGCTCTCTAATGCCGTGTACTGTACCTAATGTTGAAAGAACTGTACTGGCTATCATAAGCTGTTGCATTCCTGTCAGAGCTGTTGCTGTTGATGCTGCTGCTGTTCCTGCTGCTGCTGTTCCTGCTGCTGCTCCTGCTGTTCCAAGAGCAGGTAGTGCTGCTAGTAAAGGTGGACACATTTGTTTATCCTCACAAATTGAATAAAGGGTTTTTTACCCACCCCATATTCTTCTATTTCTTTTATAAACTCAAATCCTAACGACTTGAGCCACCTGATCGCTACCGTGTTATCTTTATGTACAAAGTTAAAGAGTAGAGGGTGCTGTATACTCATACGCTTCACCCACTCAATAGCTTGAGGAATGAACTCGTATCTAGTTTCGAGCATTTTATCAGCACCTAATAACCAAGGCATTGCATAAGCACCTTGATCTGCCACACCAAACATACCCACAACGCTCCCATCCTCATGGATGATACTGTTGCACTCAGAGCTGCCACTAGAGAGCCTGTATGACTCCTGTAGAGCTTGTAGTGGAGTCCAGCCGTGACTGGCTAACACCTCGTCAGCGTCTTGTGAACGCATATTAGGAGCCATCTCACGGCAGTCCTCGAACCTTGCGGGTCTGTAATGATGTGTCATATTCTCTTCCCTCTAAATTGTATCTCACCTTCCCACTCTGCGCTTTGGAACGCACATGGTTTATGGCTGTTGTTGTTAATTGTAATAGCTACTTCTTTAGCTTGTGATTGAACACCTACTTTAAATGAGCCTTTATCTACGGTTGAAGTAAAGCCTAACACGTTATCTTCACCACCTAAGATACGACCAGTGAAGGTGGTAACTCTGGGGTCACGCCCCGTAGCAGCTACCGTAACATCAAACGCTCCAGTATTGCTGTAGTGGAAGTTCATGTTCTTTAGTTGAAACCTAGCTATTTGACTAGAATCGTTTTCTGAAGGTCTGAAGACTTGCTCAGATAGCTGATACTTGAAGTTGTAAGGCTCACCTACACTAACAAAGTTACTTTGAGATGTACCATCAGCTAAGGTATGTGTACCTGCAAGATAAGTATATATCTCAGAGCCGTCAGCAGGTGAACCTGTAGCAATTAGACCACCTTTATGGTCTATGTATTGGGTATCCGCTGTCGGAGTGTACTGGCTTTGTATAGCCGCCAAATCATTAGCTGTGTTTATTGTTTGTAAGTGGTCAAGTAAAACCCCAGTTTGAGATATCACAGTATCAGGTATATTTAGCTTTATCTGTTGCGGCACTGTAGACCACAAAGAGTCGTGTGCTGTTTGTGTTATGTATTGTTGAAATACAACTGTAGAAGCACCACGGGCAGCTCTAAAGAATGTCTCAGCAGAGCCTGTGTAGTTGCTTCCCACAGTCGTGGAATCTTTAACTTCCACATCTACGCCACCAACAGTAATTGTCGAAGGTAAATCAGAAATTGAGATTTGTCCAGAATTACTACTTAAAGCTGAATTATCAACCTCTATTTGAATCCAAGCTTTTTGAAAGCTGATTGGACTAGAGGCGTGATTCATTGCCTTAATCTTTTGTACCTGTTTAAACTTAATACTGCTTTGTGCTCCGAAAGTAGAGCTCGCTGGTTGTGCACCTGACGCAGAATAACCAGTATAAGTCCAGTAGATAGGTGACCCTGTGAAAAGAACGTGTGTGTACGTGCCTAAGGTTGTCAAACTAGACGTAGGCGTATTAGACTTAACAAAGTAAGACACAGCCGTATTGTCAGTAACAGGGCTTAAATCCATTTTCTCAAACCTTGCATCTGAGAATACAATGTTAAGAACCGAGTTATTAAAAGAAACGTGGGCTATGTCTGAATCAAAAGTAAACTTAGACCATGAGCTTTGTAACCTTTCTTTTGCTGGTTCGTACCATTTATAGACATAAATTTCTTTCTTATTGCCTGTTGTCAAACAGACTAGCATATCTAAGTTTGTCGATGCTACCATCTCTCTGATATTACCCTCAATATAAGAAGGTATGTGTGCAGTTATTAAAGGAGCATCATTAATCTCTAAGTTAGCGTCCGTGACATACTCTCTTACACCTGCTGAGTTTACATCGCTGGTAGCAAAGAATACTGTCTTACCTGCTGATGCTGGCTTGCTTGTTAGATCACACTCAAACTTTGTTGAGGTATCTATAGCAACCTCTGAGGGCGTAAGAAGACTATCTGACGACAAAGAGAATTGGTTTAAGTCAGAGAACATTAATAACTGTTCTTGATAAGGTATCGCATGTTTTAATATAGATACTTGATTCTGACTAACTGCTACATCAATAGGAGCTGAGTCAAGCAAGCTTCTTACCGTTACTCGGAAGAAGTTAAAGTAGCTACTAGCTTCACTAAAGATCACGTTCTCATTTGAAAGAAAACCTAAGCGGTTACGGTGAAAGAACACATCGTTGATAGTTTGACCAACAAAGCTTGGGAAAGGGTTAGTATCGTCATCGCCACATTTTCTTTCATCCCAAGAGCCTACTGTAAAAGAGAAGCTACCATTGGCGTTCTGCTTCAGCGTGTGAGGCATCGTAGTTTGGTCAAGATTATGATAAACTGGTACATTTGGACGAGATGGTTTAGCGCACTCAGTCCAAGAGCCAGTGGTGTTGTTACCTACGTACTTAACATAAAAATCATCTTCTTTCTTTTGGTTATCACCTGACACCTGTATCGTAAAGTTTTCTACACAGAAGTTAGGCAGTGAAGTAAATTTTGTACACGTATCTTTAAAAGCAAATAAATCATTACCACCATTTTCATCCGTAACTTGAATGTCAAAATCAGCAGCGTTTGCTTGTGTAGTTTCTAGGACAACAAAGGGATTACCTGTCTGTCTTTTTGATTGAAGCCCTTGTGCAGTTAATGACGACTCGCTTACAGCTACTTGGTTCTGTAAAGTATCACCCGCTACTAGATGTGTATCACCAGTTGTCCCATCATCGGTATCACCGCCCATTGTGAGATCAAAGAATGTACCTGTCCTTAAACCTTTTACTTCTAGGTGAGCATCGTTCCCACCCCCATCTAATGTTTCAGCTTGTCCGTATACCCCACTCCAAGTATCGTCAGCAGAAGTTAGGGGGTCGTTGCCCCTACTTACTTTCCATTTGTAAACTTTAGCGTAGTTCATTATCTTCATATAGATAAGAGCTTCGTAGGGTCTTACAAAATCAGGGGTTGCGTTATCTATTGCTATGGTTTTTTTCTTATTTACAAAGAAAGTATAATCAGCCACAGAAGTGGTTGTTATGTCAGCGCTGGTTATGGCGTTATTACCAAAGTAAGCCGCTAACGCTGTATTATCAGCGTTGATAGCTATCTGAACACCGTCCGCATCCCAACTAGCTAAACCAGACTCATAGCGAAGATTACCGCTAATATCATAGACGTACATTTTAGTGAGCACAGGGTCAAAGACAACTGTGTACTGCTCATCATTACTTCTTTTATATGTATGGAAAAACGATCTATTTAATTCAGTAGAGCTTAAGTATGTAGTCCCTGCTGGGTCTGTTTTCTTTAGCTTGTTTAAGTATTTTGATGGAGGTCGTTTCTTTAAACCCTCTACAACATCTGAAAAACCGTTTTCCTGTACTTCAGCTTGCCCTGCGAGCCGTATGGCTGGGGGCTGTTGCGATACCCCATTGATGAGGTTAGGAATACTTTTAGAAACTAGAGCCATTAGTTACCACCTTTGTTCCGATAGAACGATCTAACACACTCGCTGTGCCATAATCATCAAAGATATTATAGTCACCGTTATCACCTTCCATTTCTTGTAGATGATAAAGGGCTTGTTGTTCATCATTCCTGTTCATTGTTGATAGCTTATCAGAGCCTACTACTCGTTCTTGAAAGATACGAGATGCTCTGACAGCAATGTAGCGTCTAGCTACTTCAGGAAGTAATGTGAAATCTAATAAAACTACCACATCGAGCTTAAGTGCCTTGCCTATGTTATACGTGTGCTTTGCTTTGTCATATATCTTGTTGCCACGTTGCACGTACTCGTTGGTAGAGTTTCTGTATTTGGTTTCTGATTTAGCTAAGTCTGCTCTTACAACTTCTGCTGGCAGGACTACGTTGCCGTCTGAATCGGCAGCTACTGTATAATCAGGTTCTGAATTAAAGTTCCAGCCTTGTGACTGAACGCTTCTTGAAACATTATTGAGGATTGTCTCAGCAGTTTCAGCGTCCACTAGACCAGATGATAAGCTATTCACTGGCGCTTCGCCAATGGTAGACAGCATAGTGTTTACTGCTTCCAGTTTTGTAGTTGGAGTTGTCATTTTTACCTCAATGAAAAAATAAAGAGAGAAACACCCCCGAAGGGGTGCTCTCAAAAGGGTTACTACTTACGCAGTACCTTCTACTAATCGAACAGCACATTCGCCACGTAGAGCGTCATGTCCCATTGCATATTTAGCAACCATCAATGTACCTTGGTTCTGAATTAGATATTCAGATTCAACGCCCAAATCAAGAAGCTTAACTGTTGCCGCAGCATCTTTAGTGAAGACTAATGCTTGGATGTCTTCGTCAGTCGCACTACCAGCACCGTGGTTATAACCAGCAGTAGCTTCAGTAGGTAGGTTGTTAGACATATAGACTTTAGCACCGCCGATCATTGGTACAGTACCAGTGTTAGCGTTACCGCCAGAACCGAAGTCAGATGACATAAAGCCAGCTTGGTTAGCAGTTGTACCTTTGAACAATGAGTAGTAGACTGCTGGAGTTACAACAATACTACGCTCACCTGTGATGTTCTTAGAGTCTAAAGTTTGAAGTGCGTCAAACAATTTATCTGCGATTGTTGAGCCCGAAGGTGTAGCAGAACCAGTTTCAATAGTTGCACCTGAAGTAGCAGAGCTATCAGCTTGTGGTAAGGCTGCGTTAGCGTTATCTTTACCAACAGAAGCGTTCGCAACAGACTTAAAGATTGCTTGGTCAGCAGCTTTAGCTAATGCGTTACCAATTTCAGTTGAGTAAATTGAACGTACATCGTAGTGGTTCATTGCTTCATCAATCTTTGCTACGAAAGCAGAACTTGTAAGCAAGTCGTCTACAGTAATGATTTTCTCATTGTGGTTGATAGCTGTAGGCACAAGCTCATCACCAGCCACTAAAGTTGCGGTGGATGACAAACCTGTTAATGGGAATTGTGCCGACTTACCACTAGAGATAGTTCGTACACGATGTAGACCCATACCGATGTTGTTAGTGTTAAACGCTGTTAATACTTCACCAGCAAATACTTTGAGGAACAACGCCTTTGCATCATTCGCTCCGTTTACTTGACCTAAGCGAGATACTGCACCAGTATTCGCACCATTGTAATCAGTCATAATGTTTTACCTTTTAGTTAAATGTTTAAATGATTGATATTCTACTCAGTCACTTAACACTCATGCGTTCTCTGAGATTATCCTCCTCGGAGGGTCAAAGGTAATAGTATTACGTGTTGTTGTACTTTTGGAATTAAAAAGCCCTCCGAAGAGGGCAAAGAGACTATTATAGTTGGCTTCTACCAAGTTTGGCAGAAACCTGTTGGCGATATGCGACATCACTTTCGTATCGGGCATCACTCATTGCTGAATTAACTTCAGCCCACGAGTTGTACACACCACCTGTTGAATTGGTAGATTGTCCCTGCGTTAATAACGAGGGGTCTGACCCTTCAGCAGCTTGATACTTGGTTTGTAAACCACTTACCGCTAACTTAACTAATCCTATATCTCCCGAAGTTACAGCTCGGTCAAAGGCTTGGATTTCAGAATCACTAAGATTATCTGCTGCCCAGCTTTGCATTTCGCTATAAGCTTCTTGTCCGCCTACACTACTGTAGACTTCATTTTGGTAGTTGTTAAGGAGGGATTGCTGTCCCTTAACCCAACTATCTACCAATTCGTTAGAAAAACCTTTCTCAGCTAAACTGTCCATAGTAGCTTGAGAAAGTTCCCCTGTTTCGTTGTACTCAGTTTGCATTGAGTCGTAGTCTAAGCCTGTCTTATTAATAACATCAGCAACTTCGTTAGCACTGGGGGCGTTATCTTCTTCGACAACTTCTTCCTGTACTTCTTCGGTTACTTCTTCAGGGCTACCCATTTTCTTTTCAAGGTTAGCGTATGCCTGAGCCATGTCTTCGGCAGACTTAAATTTCTCTGGAAGCCAATCAGGGCGATCAGGGTCATTACTTTGTTCTAACCCTTCAGCAACTTTAATCATTTCTTCTTCGTGTGCTGCCTGTGCCTCTGCGCTCTCAGGTGTATCTGTATTTGTTGATAATTGTTCCATAATAGTCTCTCTGTTAAAATTATAAGGGTACGCCAGCTTGATTAGCATCAGCTAGGGGTAAGACATCAGACACCTCTGAGGCATTCCTAATAAGCATTGCATAAAACAATTCTTTAAGGACTCTGTTATCCATACCTGCTGTATATTTTTTATTATCCTGCCGTCTAAGCTGTTTGGCAAACTCTTTTACATCTCTATTGATTGCGGCTGGTATTACAGCGTTCCATTGTGAACCTGCTTTACTGCCGCCTACGTTATAGGCTAACGATGTTAAGGCGTAGCGGTAGCGTATATCTAACTTATCCCAACTACTGCCCTGAGCTTTTAACTTCTTATCCCAAACTTTCCTAGCAAGGTCTGATTCAGCTTTCATATCAGCAGTCAGTATCTCTTGCTTCTGTTCTTCAGTTAGGGCTAGGTAGTTACCTTCACCGTCAACAAACGGTATCCCGTGTATCATACCTGAAGTCCACTCATCGTCTTTGATTTTGTGTCCGTAACCTATGTCATAAGTTCGCTCTTCTTCAGGCAAACCTTTTTCTCTTGCATCGTGTGTACGTATAGGTTCATCACCATGGTCAGACTCTGCGTGTTTACCTATGAGAAGATAGAAGTCTTCGTGTGGGTTAGGCTCAACTACTTCGGCTTGAGTTTCAACCTCTTCCTCAACTACTGGTTCAGCTTCAGGCTGCGGCGATGCTGCTTGCGCTACCGCTTGTAGTCCTTGCTGAACATGAGGGTTGGCTGCTACTTCCTGAACTGCTTGCACACCCTCTTCAGGCGTGGGTATAGCTCCACCATTTAAAAAACCATCAACGATAGGCTGTAAAGAATCATTCATTATTCCTCCTCAGCTTGTCTTTCGGCTTCAGCGTTTTGACCATCAACCATCCCTTTGACAGCAGTGGGGGCTACTTTCTCAGCCATCTGCATCATCTGTTGTTGTTGCATCATTTGCTGTTGGGCTTGCTGCTCTTGTTGTTTCTGTTCAGGTGACTTGATTAAACCTTGAGTGTCAATACCAAGGGAAGCTGCTAGACGATCAATGTAATCATCTACGTTCATCTCTTGTGCAATGATTTGCTGTCCTAAAGGTTGGAGCATTTGTAAGAACGCTTGAAGTTTGTTAAGGTCTTGACCTCGACCAAGAGCTTCCAAACCAGTAACGATCTGAGGCTTCAACGTGTCTTTAGGGAACTTTGGCATCTTACCTTCTTTCTGCATTTTGCCTAAGAGAAGGTTGACTAGGGGGAGTTGAAATTCTTGAGAGAGCACTGAGTAGATACCACCGAGAGAAGTTTCTAATTCTTGTGCCATGTAGCGTACTTCTTCTGCTGTCACTCGTTCAGCTTGTCGTTGGACAGAACTGTTAAGTAAGAACGCAAAAGACAAACGCTCTGTAATTTTTTGCATAGTTTCTTGAGCAACACGGAAGTCGTTAAACTTGTTTGCTTGCAGCGTTGTCACATCGTTAGCATCACCAGAGATGATACCACCGTTAGGTGAGTCAGCAATGTTGCGTATCTTAGTTGTACCATTAGGTCTAACCATAAAGAGAAGTTTAGCACTTGCTGCACTGCCTTCTACAATAGCTCTGGTTAAAGCTTCTAATGATTTAAGATCACCAATGTATTCTTCTACAAAAGAACGTCCGTAATCTTCACCGTCTACAGCAACAAACCGTAAGGCTAACCAAGGAAGTTTATCTTCTGGGTACGAGCCTTCTGATTTAGGAATATGTATACCGTGTACTTCTTGGTGTACTACAAACTTTTTACCTTCACGATAAACGCAGGTAAATAGGTCACACTCTTTCTTATCTGCTGTTTCTTGATAACCTTCGTTCTCTAGCAAAGCTTTTTGAACTTCTTTAGGTAAAGCATCAAAGGCTATAGATTCTTTAACAACGATTTTAAGTATGTTACCCATTGTGTCTCGACTAACGACAAAACGATCTAAACGAAATACTTTCATACCGCCTTTAGGTGGCATATGTATTAAGGCGTTACCGCTTACAATGAGTTGTTTTAGCATTTCAAAAGCAGGTACACGGATAGCTTTAGCTTCTACTACCTGTGCTGCTGATCTTTCTATTCGAGCAAGGGCTTCTTCAGCCTGACCCCTAGCACTACTGCCTAGCTCTACTAAGTCAAAGTCATCTATCGTTAAACGAAAGAAAGGACTGTTTGGCGGTAGTAAAGTCATTAACAGTTTCGATGCTAAGTTATTAACACCTCTAGCGCCTACAGCCTGATAAGGGGTATCAAACTGCGAATGGGCATTGTGTCCATCCTTTGGCATTAGAGTAGGGATAGTCAGCTCTGCTGCTGATCTAGCTCTTGTTAAAAAGACATCTCGATCTGCTGCCATTTTTTCATATGTATGGGCTACACGTTGATCGTTAGTCATCATGGATTAAATCCTATTTATTAATTGTTAAGCCTGTACCGCCAGAACTTTGAGTGTTAGTTTGGGCTGCTGAAGAATTTCTATTTAACTGCTTAGACCCTTTACTTTTCTTCTTACGTTGTTCCGCATTAGAGTCTACAGCGCTCTCAATTTCCTCTGGTGCTCTGTTGGGTGCTGGTGGTGCTGGTGCTGGTGATGAATTACTTCCTCCTCCGCACATATTATACCTCATCTTGTTGTATGCCATCTTCGTATAGGAACTCCATACGATTAATGACAGATTGTTGTCCCTGAAGAAAAGCGATGTCTTCAGATGATTGCCTTTTCCTTGGAATTTTATTCGGAAAAAGCTCTTTAAATAACTCTAGTAACTCTTTAGTTATAATAGTATTTTTCATATTGGTTTCTCTTAAGGGGAAGTTTAGAAATTAGTCCCTTAAAACAAAGGGTTATGTGGCAAGTGTAACCAGACATTAGCGATGATATGGAGGCAGGTTAGTACCTCCAATACCACTATCGCTCTTGCTTTCCTCACCAGACAGCGCAACTACTCATCATTGACCTATAGACAAGTATCAAGAACACAGCCATTAAGGTATTAGCACCCCAGAACCATGCAAACATTTCAAAAGTTTCTTTGTGTTCCTTTACCCAATTCTTTAGGTATCTTCTTTTCTTGGTCATATTTCACACTGCCCCGCTACACAGGCTAACTCCTGCGTTCCTGTAGTGGTGTCTTCTTTCTCAAACTTACCTAAGTCATCCCAGTTAATACTCTCAGGCATCTTTGCTAGGGCTTCTTCGTAAGCCTCTGCTGTGATGGCTGTGTAGGGCGCTTGCTTGTATACATGATCAGTCCGAGGCAGGAAGCTAATACCTGAACAACTGTCCAGTCGATCCCATAGCCATTGACCTGCTGCTAGAAACTCCTCATCTGAGTAATAAATAGTCACACTAGGTTTGTGCTCACACCAATGGTTCTGATAGATTTCCCACAAGTCTAGCTGTTCCTGTACGTTAAGTGAGTCAACACTCGTAGAGCCAGCAGGAGCTTTTATGGGGAACGAGAACACATAGTTATCCTCATTCATTACGTCCTTCTCCCAAGGCACTCCAGCGTCCTTCAGGAAGGCTGAGATAGGGTCTTTGCCATCAGATCGTACTGTCCGTATGTACTGGTCTGAGAACCTAGCGTGTATACCTGATGCACTATCCACTAGCTGCGATACAGTACCGCTTGGTTTAACAGCAGTGATAGCTGTAGACTGGTTAAGTCCTAAATCTGCTGCCCACTTCTTGTTTGTCTTTACTGCAACAGCTTTAAGCTTCTCTAGTATCTCAGGTAAGATAGGCTGATTGGGGTGGTCGAACCACGTACCAGAGCTTACCTTGCCAGACATAACAGGGTGATCCATGATGCCTGTCATACTCACACCAAGGAGACACTCTTCCTGTGTGTTCTTCTTCCAGATGTTACGCACATAGCGGAAGTCTGTTAGAGAAGACTGTAGTGTTCCTAAGATAGTAGCAATCTCTACCTTACGTTTTAAATCTTCAAAGCTATCCTTACTTCTTACTACTATCTCGGAAAGGTTACACACTTGTGCAGACCTTAAGATTATTTCCGAACATGGGTTAGTACCAAAGTCATGCTCAATGTCTCTACGTCCATGACGAGCTGATTGTTTCTTAGCTGCCTTGCGAGAGAAGATACCACGCTCACCTGCCTTAGATTTGTATAGAGCTGTCCACTCTTCTAAGAACGTCTCGAAGTCAGGCTTATCATTATAGACTGCACTATTGTTAGCGAGCGCACGTTGTGTATCAGTCTCCCACCAATTACCAGACTTAGCATGACGCATCCGATCATCACTAAGGTTAGACAAACTAATAAGCGCACTCCTACGGACACCACCGACAACAACAATCTCTGCAATTTTACAAACAATATCATGGCATTCTATACTCGTAAGCTTCCGTCCAGCAGCACCTTTAAAAGTGGCAACAGTGAAATCAAACAAAGCAACAAGAGGGTCAGCTCCAGACGACCTTCCTCCAAAAGTTTTGAGTCTTGCACCCTTCGCACGTAGTTTCGATATATCCCACGAAGGTACGTTACCCGAATACAAAAGGCTAACCAACTCACGGAAAGCTTTAGCCCAGCCAATTTTAGAATCTTGGACAACGATTGCTGTATCTGTTTCATGGAACTCCTCTGCTACCTCTGGCAATTTGTTTACTGATTGACGTTCAACTGAGAAGCCTACACCTGTACCACACATGAGTACGTATAAGATTTCATCGAACACCCTGATATGGTCTACTGCAATGTATGAGCAGTTAAAACCAGCCATGTTATCACGATCAAGTGCTTCACCTGCTGTCATTAAGCAGCGCATGGAGGGCATTACTTCTAAATTATATATCGCTTTGTACAACATCTCTGATGTATCGTAGTCAATCTGACCACGCCCTACCCAGAAGTCTGTGTAACGTCTTACGGTTTCTGCCCAAGTCTCTCGTCTACCATCATCTTCTCTCCAACGTGCGTAGCGTGACTTGTGTATGTACTGTTGATATGAATCCATTTACCAATTAACCCCTTTAGTCTTTTTCATTAATTCGATCATTTTATTTAGATACCACTGAGCCTTCTCTGCATCTTGGATAGGTTTCCCTTTGTTCCATAAGCGAGTGCCAGTGTATTTAATTACATTGCCATGGCAGTATGCTATAGCTTCATACGCTCCTAAGACATCTACGATGTAATCAATAGTCTCTATCTCACCTGCATTATAATGCTCAGGTTTGTTCACTTCATCTTGCTTTACCTGTCTAGCTGCTAAGTCCCACTCGGCTGCTGACGCATCGTTTATGCCGCCCATAATTTTACTTCCTTTGTTTCAAAGTTATACTCACCATCACGAAGTATTCGTGCTAGTCGTGCGTTTTCTATAGCTACCTCTTCACCTAGCTTCTGAGCACCAAAGGCGTTGACTACTGTATTCCACGTAGCACCTTGCTGTGTAAGGATAGTATCGGCTTTCTTTGCTCCGACTGTTGGACAGCCTTTGTAGTTATCTGTCGAGTCACCTACCAGTGTTTGATAGAGGAAGTGATAGTCAGCTTCTTCTTCATCTACCTCCACAACTTTACCATCAATAAGGTGGTAAGCTGGTATAGTAAGTAAGTCTTTATCAAGCGACCAGATAACAGTGTTATGGTCAGCACTTCCTAAGATGCCTAGTAAGTCATCAGCCTCTAGCTTGTCTTCAACCATGCCATTATATTTTTCTGCTAAATAATCCTTAGCAAATTTAAGAAGCATAGGCTTACGAGTATTCTTACGGTTAGCTTTATAGTAAGGGGCTACGTCCTTGCGGTACAGGTTGTCTCCTGAGAGACAGGTGATAACTTTATCACACCCTGACTCAGCTATGATCTTACTCATAAACTCTTCCATAGAGCCTATGACATCCTTCTCGTGAGCGTGTAGCGTCCACGTACCGTTACCCCAATCAATAGGAGTCTCGGCAATGGTCGCTGCTTTGTAAGCAACGATGTCCCCATCGACTAATAATGTTCTAGTATTCTTCATCGTCTTCCTCCGTCATCATCTTTTCAAACTCTTCGGCTGACATGCTCACCATATGTGTAGAACTAGAAGCCATACGGTATTGTATGATTGCTTCCACAATCCACTTGAAGGCAAAGGCAAACGAAACAGAACCAAAACCAAAGCCTAAGATTAAATTTAATGTGCTTGTTTCCATGTTTATTCCTTATGGTGTTTTTGCAGACGCATCTTTCTAGTCTTAGCGTCAAAGATAATATATTGAACACCCATCTCTTTTTGAAGTTTGGTTCTACCACTTGCGTTAGTTGCAGCGTCACTGCTGTTGGACTTAACGTCAAACAAGTAGACTTCATTATCTTTAATGGCTACCATATCAACAGCACCAGTAGAGCCAGCATTATAGAACACCTCAAAACCTTCGTCCCATAACCATGTGATAGCGTAAAGCTCTGCAATGTCACCTATCCTACTACTATCAGTGAGTGTCTGCCCAACTTGATCCGACTTGATACTCGGAGTCGAGCTGGCATTTGAAGTTATAGGCACGTTCTGTTGCTTTAATTGCCTCTTTAGTGATTCCACCAATTTCATCCTCAAGCCCTTTCTTAACTAGGATTTGAACTTCATCGTGAACGAACGCCACTATCGTAACATCTTCGGTAGTGTAGCCTTTACTTCTTATCATATTTTCTACAGTTGCGTACCACTTCTTACAGATGATCGCTCCTGCTGATTGGAGTAAAGTATTCAGTGCTGCATGGGGATGACGGATAGGTATAAGCCTGCCATCTAATCCGTTAATAAACTTCTCACCATGCTGCTGTTCAAGTCTGTTGTTTAGAGCTTCTGTTAGTTTCTTTAACGCAGGAGTCTTAGCCAGAAAGCGTTTCTTAATCTGACCTCCCTCCTTCGCACCTTTACCAATGATCTGTCCTATCTTCTCGTTACCTGCACCGTATAAAAAGCCATAGATAAATGTCTTAGCTTGTGGTCGGGTAGCTAGTCCTGCTGCTTCTTGATTGGCTGTATGTATATCACCTTCTAGTATTTCTTTACCATATCTACCACCATCGTAACGGTTCATGTAGTGTGCTAGACATCGCAACTCAAGCCCGCTTGCATCTGCTCCAAGCAGTGAATAACCTTCGGGGGCGTGGAACAACTCTCTACACTCCTTTCCAAAAGCTGCACCTGTGCTTGGTACTTGTGCGACATTTGGATCACTATGTGTGCAACGAGAAGTGACAGCACCCATGTGATTAACACGACCATGTATGCGATTCTTTTTAACCAGTTTGAGCCAAGCTTGTTTACCATTTCCTAATTGTCCTAACCTTTTGTTTAGCATTAAATACTCTGTCAGTAGTTTAGCTTCGGGCATATTAATTCCTGCCAGAATTTTTTCGTCAACTTTTGGTTCACCTGACGGAGTAAACTCTGTGGGCTTCCACCCTTTCTTTTGTAACCTGTCTGCTATCTGCTGTCGTGATGCAGGATTGAACGGTATCACTTTTGTCTTTGTCTTTAACTCAACAATAGTGGGTGGTAGTGTATCTACCAACTCTGTTTCTATCTCTTGCTTACGTGCGGATAGTTCTGTGTAAAGCTTTTGTGCTTTCTCTACGTCAAAAGGAAAACCTATTTCCTGTTGTTGTAGTAACAGTCTATTCATCTCGTGTTCAAGAAGCATGGGTTCTTCAGGGTACTTCTTCGCTTGTAGTAAATCGTACAGCTTACAGTTAAGTGCTACGTCTTGAATACAATACTCTAACATACCTTGAGAGAAAGTATCCCAAGCATCCTCTGCCTCACCGTAGTCACCTTTCCTATCACCTAAGCGTTGTCCCCAAGCCTTTAGGGAATGCGAGCCGATAAGTTTGTTATCTACTGTTCTCTTTAATATATCTTTTTCTTTCATGTTCGGATAAATTAAACGTGAAGCAACAAGCGTGTCGTACACTTGTCCATAGTAGTCGAAGTCGTAAAGCTTCTTCAACACTGGCAAGTCATATGCCATGATGTTGTGACCCCCAAGTGCTTCTGCCTCTTGTAGTACGTCAAGAGCTACGTCTAATTGTGTAGGGTCATATGCACTAACGTGACCTGTGATAGCATTCTGTATTACAATGCAGTGTACCTTTGTTACGTCCTCTAATAGACCGTCTGTTTCAATATCAAAAATTAACATATTATCATCTCGCTGGATTGATTAAAATGGTACGTCATAGTCCTCTGACATACGACCTGTTTCCTTGTTGTAAACTAATTGTCCTGCAACGCCTGTCTCACCTGACCATCTGTTTTTAAGTACACGTACAGTTGTAGTGTCAGAGGTTTCTGCATCTTGTTGATTACGCTCTAAGCCAATAACAATATCTGATAACTGACCTATTGCTGCTGAACCACGTAATTGTGATAGCGAAGTAATAATACCTTCTTCGTGTCCCTTGTCACCGCTTGGTCTGCGTAGGTGTGAGACTACAATCATACCAATGTTTAGTTCTTCAGTAAGTGAACGTAGCTTTGTCATCAGTGTATCAATGGTACGTCTTTCGTCATTACCTTCCATACCACTTACAACAATACTTAAGTGATCTAGGATAATGTACTGACAGTTACAGCCACGAGCAAGGTAACGTATCTTACTTAACAAGTTATCGGATTCAGTTGAACCCCAGTGGTCATACATAAAGACTCTACCTGTACCCATGGTAGCGTCAAAGGCTTTACGTAAGTCATCAGTAGGTACGTCTTCCAAGTGTACAGGTTTGTTTAGGTGTAGAGACATCAATCCCTGAGCTGTGCGTTTACTGGATTCCTCCAACGCAACGTAGCCTATGGTAGCGCCCTCGTTCAGTAGATGATATGCAAACTCACGAGTGAGCTGTGACTTACCCAACCCTGAACCTGCTGTTACAGTAACAATCTCACCTAACCTACACCCACCAACTTTCTCGTTTAGAGCTGAGTAAGGGTAAGGTAAGGTGTGTACTTCTTTGTGTGTCGATACTTCTTCCCATAGGTCTGCACCGTTAATGATACCATCAGGCTGATAATTTTTAGCGCCCCAAAAGCAATCTATTAACTCTGCATGACGACCTGCCATAATCATATCACTGGCATCTTTAAGTGGTAGTTTGGCAATCTTAGCTTTACGAGGGGATAACAGTGCGGCACATTCTATTGCTGCCTTCTGCCCTACCTCATCGTTATCAAACATAAAGACTACAGACTCAAACTTCTCAAGCCATTCTATAGCTTGTTTGATGTCACGCTTCGCCCCTGCTGCACCAGTCTTTAAACTAACTACTGCCCACTTGTGGTCGAACGCTTGAGACATTGAGAGTGCGTCAAGCTCTCCTTCAACGATGGTGACATTCTTGCCCCCATCACGCCAGAGCCATTGTCCGTAGAGTCCTGCTTCTTTAAGGTTGCCTCGGACACTGAACTCTTTTCCTGCTGTTCTAATCTTCTGACCAACGATCTTACCGTTCGTGGTCTTGTGATTTGCAATCTGCGTTGTCTTACCATTAAAAGTTCCTGTTTGATAATCCCAAAACTTTACTGTCTTCTCTGTCAGACAGCGCTTAACTAACACTTCATGCGTACCTGTTAAAAAATCTACAGGTTTAATCTCTACCACCTTAGCCTCCTCTTGGGATTGCCCATACGTTTCACACGCAAAACAATAGGTGTGACCATCAGTGTACAAACTGTTTGCATCTGACGAGCCACACTTATCGCATGGAGTGTGCATTAAAAACTCACTCTCCGTTTGTTCCATTTACTTTATCCATTCTTCAGGGATTATTTCTTCTGCCCAGATAAACCCATGACGATCTGCCCATTCACTGCAAGTCATCTTAGTTCCATCTTTGCGTTTCTTTGCACCTTGTACTGTGCTGTTTGCTCTTTGAAAAAGAAAACGTATGTCCAAGTCAGGGTGCTGTTCCTTCATGCTTCTCATCTTACGTTGAGCATCTTGTCGGAAGTAACCTTTCACCTCAATGTACATCTCGTTGATCTTTAGATCAGGAATGTAATTACGTTCTACCACGTAGGGTAGCTTACAAGGTTCATACTCATAAGCTACTCCACGGGCATTAAGGTTCTGCTGAACACGTTCTTCTAGGGTCGATCTAGAAGTCAGCGACATCAGCAAGCTCCCCAGTTGAGTTAGCAGCTACTGTAGCAGGAGGAGCTACAAAGCCGTCTTCCTCATCAAAGACACTAGCGGCACTGTTACCGTATTCCACTAGGTCAATCACTTGAACTGCTTTCAATCGTAAAGATACACCAGCTTTCTTGGTGCTTGCCATTACATAAGGGATTGGTTCAAAAGCTACCTTCACTCGTGAACCGTTACCGATAAGAATGTCATTGGTCACTGGAACTTTCTTAGAGTCTAGCACTGCTGGCTGCTGCTCATACCACGTACCATCACGCTTCTGAATCTTAGCCTTCAGTTTGAACTTAAACTCTACGTTACCTGTGTCATCGCCTGTCTCACGATCAAAGACTGGTTGACATACAGGTTGAGTGGTCAGCGTAGTTTTAAGGCGTGGGTCTTCTTTGATCGCCTCATTAAACTTAGCTTGAACTATTTGATCTAGTTGCTCACTCATCTCAGCAGCCTGTGCAGCCGTCATTTGAAGGTTGATACTGTAGTCACCCAAAGGGTTGAACTTGGTATCAGGTTCAAAGACTTTTGCCCACTGTGCTGTGCCTTCTAATACTAATATATTTTTAGCCATACTTAAGTTTTCCTATAGTTAATGTTGAACGGGGGTGTTGGGCTTAAGGGGAAGTTTAGAAATTAGGCGAAAAAGTAATCGCTTTTCAAAACATCCTTCAAGTCCAAGTCTCCTCGTTGTGGTGGAGGTGGTACAACCACATCCTTCGGTAAAGCAGATACTGCGGCAGCGTATAAATCCATGAGGACATCGTTCTCCTCATACATTGCAACAAATGCAGCACGTAACTCATTGTTTAGTCGTGGCATGTTAGGACTGTGTGTGGCGTATGAGTCATGCACCATAGCAAAGTCAGTGATACCTTCGTCTAAACATTTATCTACCGTCAGTGTAAGAGCTGCTGCATCTAGCGAGTGTACAAAATTTGGACTAGCTGCTGACAACATCTTCCTACTGTCGATTGAATTTTCTTCAGCCTCCCGATAAGACAACCTAACGATTGACCCATTGAGGTGAGACTGTACTCTTTTCTTCTTACTGTTAGGATAATACTGCCTAACCATTATGTTTGTTGGGGTCTTCCAATAGAAAGACAAGTCATTATCTACGTACAGTTTGGCTATGTCCTTGATATAATTCATAGCTTCAAAGGCTGATACGATGACCTCGCTGATTGCTTGCCATACAAAACCTGATAGATACAGGGCAGCTTGAAAGTAATTACCTTCCCAAGGGTCTATACCTTTGCATTTATCAGCAAGTGCCTCTTGTATGTATGCTCTACAGGCGTGTCTTGTGCCTGAATATGGTACAATCATTACAGATCGTTTAGTAATCTTACGACAAACACCAACTTCTAGTAGCTGTCGAGCCATCAATGTGCTCTCTTTCTCCAGTAATTCAGCAGCTCTGTTGGCTACATCGGCATATATGTCTTGCGGCTCTCTATTTGGTGTCAAATTAACTGCTCGACCCCCTTCAGCGTCCCTGAGCATCGCTGAGAGGTGTTGTAAGCCGTTACATGAACCATCACTAGCGCATGGTAAGCGTGTCTCATACGGCTCTCCAGACCCCTTAGCGAACGTCCACTCTGCCCACTCTTTGCACCATGCTAGTGCTTGCCAAGGCTTGTCAGCCTCTTGCCACCATCGGTTTGCAAATGGGTCTTCGTAAACGTCAATGGCATTCTGTGTGTTACTCAATGCCCATATCTCACGGTCAACTAATGATACCTTGTCAACACCAAACACGTTAGCACCGTGAATGGCTAACCATTGAGCATCTTCGTCAGTGTCCATAGTAACAGGGTTAGAAAACTCTAGTAGTGCCTTAGAGTAGTCAGCATTCTGTGGTGATAGGAACGATTCTACTGGGTACTTACGCCCCCTGAAGTCACACTGCCACACAAACCAGAAGTTATCATGGGCTAAGTATTCCTCAGCTAACTGTATGGTACGCTCTACCTGTATACGCCTAGACATATTACGTCCGTTCTCGTTGTATACTTTGTTGCGCTTACTCTTGAACTCTTTAAACTCTGCTCGCTGCTCCTCATCTAAATCTTTAGGGTCAACACTAAACGGGTAAGGAGGTACTGGTATACTGTCACGAGGAGGTAAGCCTTCCCACTCCTGTCCACTGTCCCATGCCTCACGTAACGTCTGAGCTACAAACTGATTGATACGCCAAGGTGTTTTCTGTAAAGCATTAACACACCTAAACTCAGCAGTAAGGTCTTGCTGTTCAAATTCTGTGATGTAATCTTTTACGTGCTGTTTCATATGCCATGTATCCTGAGAAAAGGTTTCTTGTTAATGTGTTCACTGTAGTAACCACCACCAAAGAATGAATCCCAATCTTTAGGTGGAATGATACACGGTGAGTACCTTGGTAAGTTAGACTCATGCGTTTCGTTAAACGCCTTGATCCATTCTAGTGTATCGTCAGTAGGCTGTAGATACGTCACTGTCTTACGTCTAGTGTACTCACTACGTAATTTAATGATGCCTGTGTCCCTAATGATAATATCTATAAGACGTAACCCTACGTGTATCCTGTCTGTGTCTGCCCAGTAAGGTATGTCAATGTTATCTGATTTCATCTTGTGGTTCAAACCATGACGCTTGTGGTCAAAACCTTTGTCAGACTTTTGGTTAGCCATGCGTATAAGATTCTTAGCTGTGTCCCTGTCGATCTTCAGCCATTCGTCCAGTCGCTTTTGTGTTTCTATGTTCACTCCCACCAAACGAGCTACATTGAGTAGTGGTACGTTCTGAGATACCTTATCCACTACTGATATAAGGGCTAGGTAAGCCGCTTGTTCAGGGTTAAGACCCTGTAATAATTTTACTGCTATGTCACGGTTGCTTGTCTTACTCTTAACTAACTGACGAATGCCATCAGCAACTGGTTCGCACACACCAGATATAATAGTCCTCCCATGTAAAGTTTTAGATTGTAAGTTTGATGTGGTCATATCATCGAGTTGCTTGTTGTATCTGTCGATGCCTGATTGCAGCATACGATATTCAAGCTCGATTTGGTTGTCCATAGTAGTCATGTCTACCTCTTGTATTGGGACACTGATTAATGAAACTGTGGCACGAGATTTAGTTTGCTTGAAGGATATCAAGACCATCTAGTAATCCTTCGGGTGCGAGGTAAGCATACTTCATTGTTGTTTGGATGTTACGATGTCCCATCCATTCTTTAACTCTGAATATATCCATACCACCCATTACTAATTTACTACAGCAAGTGCTGCGGAATGTTTTCCATATAGCATCTTGCATACCTGTACGGTCACGCAACCTCTGCCAGCGTTTTCTGAATTGTCTTGGGTGAGTATCAAACGTAGTACGCTCAACACATTCCAACACACGGTCGGTTACTGGTAGTAGTAAGTCATCGCCATTCTTTCGATCAGGTATCATAAGACCCCACTTGTTACCGATAGGTATTGGTGTTGGATCAAACTTTAACAGCTCACTCGCTCGCATACCTGTGTCAAGACTGACAATTGCTGCATCATGTATGTAGTCCTCACCCATTTCCAAGAGAGTATTTAATAATAACTTCTCCTGTTCAGGACGATACCACTTAACAGTATGGTTAGCTTCCTTCTGCCTGTGTATCTTAGGCAGCTCTGACAACTGGTTGTTATCTACTGCCATGAGTAAGCCCTGACGTAAGCAAGAGAGGTGTCTGTTGATTGTACCACCTGCCCTACCTTGCTTCTTCATCATCTGCACGTAGCCTTTGATGAGCTGTGTGTCTATCTTACTGACTGGTGTCTTGTGTCCAAACCATTTAGATAAACATCTCATGGTGCTTGGCACATGGTCTTCACTCTTAGTACCTTCCCACAATGTTTCGTATGCTTCGTCAAGTGATCGACCTAGCGACCATGCCGAAGATACTCCAGTCACGTTGTTAATGTGTACAGGTGCAGCTAGTCCTCGTGTTAAATTATGTTTAGCTTGTGCTTCCCATAGCTCTGCATCAGCATGGTTAGTAAACGTCTTACTAGCCCTGTGATCACCTACTTGTATGCGAGCCTGATATGATTTACCCCTTTGTGCAATAGTCATAGCAGCACCCCCTCAAGTTTCTGTATTACCCAAGCAGCCAACACACAATGTGCTGTGAATGTAATAAACATAACTGTTGGATGCGTTAAAAATCTTATCATAATCTTATCCTCCTCGTTGACAAGCCCTTTACTTCGACTGCGTAGGAACGTCAAGTATATACTTAAGAAACATTTCATCTTCGTCTATCCACTCAGGCGGCTTGTTAGACTTCTTAGGCTTGGGCAGATACTTGCCATACTTCTTATTGAACTCTCGTATGGCAGCATCTGGTATTACTATCTTATCGTGAGACATAATAAGAGTCATCGTCAGGGTCATCAATGCACTCTACACCCATGCCTGAGCATTCATCTTGGTTGTCTAATACGAACTGCTGTGCCTCCTCGTATGTCATAAAGGTTTCTTCGTAGTAACCGTTGTACGTTCCGTATGATACTAGATACATGATACAGCCTCCACTGAATAACATAATCTGTCGTCTTCCATAAGCTCTGTTAAGTATTGATAGACAGACTCTCTAAGAGCATCTTCACTGCCATCAAAATCATCATCATCAAACTCCAATCTAATTACTACTTCACTCTGTCCCATTAGTTCACCTCCAATGCTATATCTTCGATTGATAATATCTCTTCGTTGGCATAATCGACTACATCCTCAGACTCCCATGCACCGTCTACGATACAATCGGCTGCCTCCTCTTCGTCATTAGCTCTGACGATATACTCGATTAGAACAACCGACCGAGTAGTAATTCTATATCTCTTATCCATTATCTTTTCCACCCCACTGTTTTACCTTCGCACTTGGCGAACCAAAAGTTAATATCATCTGCTATCTGATCTGCTGTAGCGTCACCGTCTACGATCTCGATGTCACTGGGCTTAACTTTAACAGACCAGTAGAACTCTTTGCAATCTCTGTAAGTGGTAATATCACCACCATCCATGTAGTATTGAAGCATCAGTTAAACTCCACCTCTGTCTCAAAGACATCATCTGTTGAATTGTAGTAAGCATGCTCGCCCGTCTCATGGTTGTACATGTACAGGTACTCTTTACCATGCCACTCGAATGGTCGTTCCATACCACCGCATGCAGGTCGCCATGCGTGTCCCTCTGAATAAGGTTCTAATACTTCCACTTTTTCTTTCTCCTCTATTGGTTGAGTACCTTTCTGACAGAATATCCTGTCGAAATTGTCGTTGTATTTTTCAGCGTTGGTTGGTCTACGCTTACTCCCCTTGCCGTTCTGTGCGGTATTGCTCAAGGTATCTCTCCTCTGCTATGTCCATCTTGGACTGTACTTTGAATACATATAAGTCTGACACAAGTTGCTCTAGCCTGTCAACATACTGCTGCTGTGATTGGTACTTTTGCAGTGGCATGCAGTGCTCGGCATTGTCCATAGTATCGTCATCGGCATATGCCTTGGGTATAGTCATCAAGTTGGTAGCACCAACCAGTACACTGCAACCCACGATGATATGTAGTTTGTCTTTCCAATCCATACCTATTTTACCCCTGTAATTTCTAAGCAATAGTTAAAGGTATTGTCTGAGGATTTAAACTCAGTACCCTCAAAGTATATACCCTCTTGAGTACACAGCTTAACTGCTGCCATGTACTCAACTAGGTTAGTGAAGTATAACACTACCCCTCCTCACGTTGTGGTATGTCCCACATGTAGCGGTTACCTACCTCACGGTAGAATGACATAAACCCTAGATGGTATTGCTTGAAGGTGTCACCCTCGCTGATACCAGTACGATGCTTTTTCTTACGATGCGTCAACATGTAGACATTACAATGCCCTCTGTTGGATTGTAGGAAATACCTGTCAGCACCATCACGATCCTGACGTACTCGCATGCCTAACACTGATGCTAACTTCGCACCCCCACGTACTACAGCTCTCGCTGCACGGTTCTCTATACGTCTTAACATTCATGTTACCTCGCTAGTTTTTAGTTGATAGATAAATACTTACTGCTTGTGTTGCTTCGTACACGTCCACTGACTTTACACTCACTGGACATTGTTTAAGCCATTCAAGTATCTGCTGCTGTTGAGCCTCAGTCATTCTCATTCTCCCACTCTGACCATGATTTTACAACCACTGGATATGATATGTACTCGCATTGCAGATGAGCTATAGCCTTCGCTACATTAGCAGCAACATCTATATGCCCGTAGATTCTGACGATGAACTTATCGTCCATCACCCCTTCTGAGTCGTGCCAGTACAAATGGTACTCCTCAAAACTCTTTTCAGTTATTGAAACTGTATCGTGATTACCTACTATCAT
>Ga0181404_1000042_pt1 | contig 32641 bp, 35 predicted proteins | sample 27SPOviralmetaG_FD_130133 | JGI IMG/M metagenome (GOLD analysis project Ga0181404, IMG submission 130133) | Marine viral communities from the oligotrophic San Pedro Time Series (SPOT) site, San Pedro Channel, CA, USA - 27 SPOT_SRF_2011-10-25 | ecosystem: Environmental > Aquatic > Marine > Strait... | reverse complement strand
TTCTTTTTATTTATTTTTTATTTAATTTTAAAAATTTTTTTCTTTTTTTTTTTTTTCTTTCTTTTTTTGTTTTTTTTTCGTTTTTTTTTTTTATATTTAGATTTTTTCAATGTTTTATTTAATCTTTTTATGAGTGTAGTATCATCTGTTGGATTATTAAAAATGTCATTAATATTATTGATTTTATAATATTTGCCACTACCGTTATTGTTCATAATCAAATGTCCTTTTTTACCATCCGATTTAAAAACAAATTGTTTGTTTTCGATATTTTTTCCATTAATATTTGTTTGAACAGAACCCATGCTTTCTATTTTTATTATGCCCATCTTATAATAATTTTATATTTTTTTATTGTAAATGAATGACAATTCAAATACTTTTAATTTACCAGAACCTAAAATTTCTAAATTTAAAAAGTTAAACAAAATAAACAAAACAAACAAAACAGAAAAGAAAAATAAATTTTTAGACCACAATTTAGATAAAGCATTTTTAAAAAACTATTTTACTACAATTAATTTAAAAATAAAATAATCTTAAAATATTGCAACAAATTATATCATGAAATCTTTAAAAAAAAAACCTATAATTATACACAATAAAACCTTAAAAAAAAAAAATATTATACAAAGTATTATTAAATTGAATTTAAAAAATGATTATTATACAAATACAAAAAAACACATGTCATACAATAAAGTTTTCGTAAAATTATTAGAAGAAATAGCACAAATAAAAGTTGATCGTGGTGAATTCCATAGATCACGTGCTTATTCAAAGGCGGCAGAAAAATTAGTATTACACAGCACAGAGATAATTTCCATTGATGACATTAAATCTATCAAGGGAATTGGTTCCAGTGTTTTGAATAAATTAAAAGAATACATAAAAAATGGCAATATAAAATATATAGAAGAAGCTAAACAAGATCCTGTCATACTATTTACTAGAAAAATTTATGGAATTGGTCCAAAAAAAGCAAATGAACTCGTTAACACACACAAAATATTAACCATCGAACAATTAACCAAAGTTCAAGATGAGGTTCTAAATGAGAAACAAAAATTAGGTTTAAAATATTATGTAGATGTCAATAAACGTATACCTAGGTTTGAAATAGAAATGTATGAAACAAAGTTAAATAAATATTTCAATCAGGTAAAAAATAAAAATAGTGAATTTAAAATTGTCGGTTCTTATAGGCGTGGTGCTGTGGATTCTGGCGATATTGATATTATAGTAATGGACCCAAACAATGATGTTGAGATATTCAATAAATTTTTAAACCTTTTAATTGAGAAAAATTTAATTATCGAAGTTTTATCAAAAGGTGATGTGAAAAGTTTATGTATTTCAAAAATTCGTGGAAAACCGGCTAGACGGATTGATTTCATGTTTACACCTAAAAAAGAGTATGCATTTGCTATGTTGTATTTTACAGGAAATAAAAATTTTAATACCGTAATGAGAGCAAAAGCATTGAAATTGGGGTATTCAATGAATGAACACGGTTTATACAAAATGGAAAATGGAATTAAAACTACAAAATTAACAAGTTATTTTCCAAATGAAAAGGCTGTGTTCAAATTTTTAGGGCTAGTTTATAAATCACCTCAAGAAAGAACTGGTGGAAATGCTATCGAACATACTGAAAGACAAGTGCCAAAAAAAAAGTCAATTGTATTAGATAAAGATTGTATTTTACAAAAATATTTATCTAAAGGATTAGAAGCTCTTACTGAAAAAGAAGCCAGTGATTTGTTGATTAAAGCAGACCTAGCTTACTATGGTGAAAATGCAAATAGTGTTCCGATAATGAATGATGCCGAATATGATATGTTAAAAGAATTCACCGAAGAAAATTATCCCGATTGTGAAGCATTAAAAAATATAGCTCATACAACAATTGATGTAGAAAAAAATAAAGTAAAACTTCCATATGAAATGTGGAGTTTAGACAAGGAAAAAACAATTAAAGGAGTAGAAAGACGTGTAACAAAATATACAGGGAAATATGTCATTAGTGCTAAGGCTGACGGTATTTCGATCTTATATGACTCTAAAAATAACCGCTTGTTCAGCAGAGGTAATGGAACTTATGGTCAGGACCTTTCATTTATGATTCCATATTTGAATTTATCCAATTATAAAGATTCTGTCGTTAGAGGAGAATTAATAATAAAAAAAGATACTTTTGAAAAAAAATATAAAGGACAATTTTCAAATCCTAGAAATTTTGTTGCTGGTGTGGCAAATGCTAAAAAAATGAACGTTAAAATGGTAAAGGATTTAGATGTATTAGCATATGAAATAATTGAACCAAAACTAGAACCTTCGTTGCAAATGAAATTATTATCAGATTACACTAATAATGTTATTAAACATATTGTGGTTGAACACGACCAGATAAATACAGAATTTTTATCAAAATATTTATTAGACTGGCGTGAAAATTATCCATGGGAAATTGATGGAGTAGTAGTATGTCAGGATAAATTACATGACCGTATTAGTGGAAATCCAAAACATGCTTTTGCGTTTAAAATGGTATTATCAGACCAAATAGTTGAGGCTAGGGTTGTAGATGTTATATGGACACCTAGTCAACAAGGTTATGTAAAACCTAAAATTAGAATCAAACCGGTTGAAATAGGTGGAGCTAGAATAGAGTATGCTACGGGTCATAATGCTGCTTTTATAGTTAAAAATAAAATAAACATTGGTAGTGTAATTCAACTCATTCGAAGTGGAGATGTTATACCAAAAGTTCATAAGGTATTGGTACCTGCTGAACGAGGTAAATTACCCTCTTCAGATATAGATGTAGTTTGGAATGAAACTAAAATAGATTTGATACTTAAAGACAAGGCTAAAAACCAAATTGTTTTGATGAAAAGCATTGCTTCATTTTTCGAAAAAATTGGTGTCGCTGGATTAGGTAGAGGAAATATTCAGCGTATTATTGACGCAGGATTTAATAGTATACCAAAAATAATCACAATGAGTATTGATGATTTTATGACTGTTGAAGGATTTAAAGAAAAATTATCAAATAAAATTTATTTAAATATTCGCAATGGTATTCAAAAAACAAGTCTTGAATCATTAATGGCTGGAACAAATATATTTGGACGAGGTATGGGAGAAAAAAGGATAAACTTGATCCTTAAAAAATATCCAGATATTTTATGGAGCGAAGAATCACATGCAGAAAAGCTAGAAAAGGTATCCGGTTTACCCGGTTTTAAAGAAAAAACAGCACAAGCATTTGTTCCTCATATAAAAGAATTTATGAATTTCATCGAAAAAATCGGATTGTCAGAACAAATACGTAATAAAGTTCCAGAAAAAGTAATTATTGATATAGACCATCCATTAAATGGTAAAAAAGTTGTATTCACTGGAATAAGAGATAAAACATTACAACAAGAGTTAGAAACATTTGGTGTAAATATAAATGGTAGTGTAAGTAAAAATACAGATTTTGTAATTGTTAAAAGTTTAAACGATGATACAAGCAAAGCAGAAAAAGCCAGAGAATTTGGAATTAAAATGATGACTCCTAATATGTTTCGTGAATATCTTACTGACCTGGCTTAACATGCAAAGCTAGATTTACTATCTCAATTATAATCAACATTTGTAATATCATTGCCATAGTTCTACAACTATTTGATTTTGGACTGATATCACCATATCCTACAGTAGAATAAGTTGTTGATGTAAAATATAAACGATTAAAAAACTTTTTTTGTAAGGTATCATCTTCTTTTTCTTCGATGCCATTCCAGTGTGTATGGTCATATTGACAAAATATTATAGTAAATATTATATATAAAAATATAATTTCTGATAGATTCATCGCCAACGAAGTTAACACTTTTTTTATTTGACAAAAAGCTATTTTAAAATTTCCTGTAAGTAATAATATGGCTTGTCTTAATAACATATATATTATATTTATATTTTAGTTTCATAAACTTTACAATGTTCTAGTTCGTTGTGTTCATCTCCTATGTTCCTGTACAGAAACCATCCTAAATAACTAGAATGTGAAACTAAAACTATATTTTTTTCATCTCTAGATTTTATAAATTCCTTCATTTTATTTAAACGTTCGTCTAAATTTTCTATGGATTCCATTTCATATTTTTTCCAATTTGGGTCTTCATTATATTCAATTTTATCGAAATCAACATGAGGAAAACAATGTTTATATTCTTGTATCGATTTTCTATGATTACATTCATCTAATCCTTGAGGATATTCCATTACGCAATCCAAGGCTATCATTGGACAAGGTGGAACATCATCCGGATTTTTACAAAAAATATTAGTCGCGGTTTGTAAAGTTCTTAAAAGTGGAGATACTATAATAAGATCTATATCATTATTTCCTATAGAAAAATAAGATTCTCCTAATTGTTGGGCTTGTTTCACACCATTTTTTGTTAATGGTGTATCTCTATAAAGTAAATACACTTTTTCACCTATTTCCCAGAATAAAACATTGTGTAATGCTTCTCCATGACGAATACAATATATATTTTTTGACATGTACTATTAAAAAATATATTATCTTTAATATTTTATTAAAATGAAATTTCTAATTGCACCAAATCGTTAATATTTTCTTTTAAACTTTTATATATTTCATTATATATAGATTTTAAATCTCGTTCGCGGTTATTTCCACCAAATATTTTTTGTTGATTTTTTAAATATTTCATATTATTACTACCATAAATATCATTTTCATTTAAAGAACTAGACCATTCTGAAAATAGAAACATCAAATTTCTCTGAATGATATCTACTAATTTTTTAAATTCTATGAACGTCAATTCTTCCCAAATTTTATTTTTTATATAAACGACATTTTTATTTTGGGTAAATGATTTTATAATATTCGTATCTATTAAATTTATTATACATACTTCAACACATGTTTTGAAGTCAGTATTAAACAACAAATTTAAATCATCATCGTTTAATTTTATATTTTTTTTCCATTCATAATAACTATATTTTGACTTACAATTATTATTCAACCAAAACAATATATCAACCTTTTTATTTCGTCTATCTAATCGTTGTTTTAAATATCGAATTTCCTTTTTACATTTTTCATTGTCTTTGACCAATTTTTGAACTATTAAATATAATTCTGGTAATGTAGGAGCATTGAATTTTTCTTCATCATTGAGTTCGTTTGTTTTTCTTGAATTACATATAATTTCACAAACATTCAAATGACGTTTTAACGACCCGGGTCTTTTATATGATTTACCACAAAAAGTACATTCAATAGATTTTGGCATTATTATCTCTAATATTAAAATCATTATTTAAATCAATTTTAATATTCGTTTAATATATATGAATACAACACCTTGTAATAATTGTATAGGAAATTTCCGATTGTTTCCAGCAGATGTTAGACTCAATGCAAAACCCATTAAAACATCTAGTTCTTTATACACTAATAATAAGGCATCTTTTATAGTAGCAAATATGAAAGGATACGGTAGAACTACATCGAGTAAAGCTGTTTGGGGGCCCGGAGACCAAAATAAAGGTAAAGTTGATATGAAACACGGCGGTTATTTTAGGTATTTAATGCGAAAAAGAGGCATGGCAATAGGCAGCACGGCGGCGGATGGAACACATAAAGGTGGTTGTGGTTGTAATTAGTTTAGCCTTTTATTGAATGAACAAAAAAATAAAAATCGGTTCCTCTAGATTGGCATATACATGAATCACCTTCTTTTAATTTTTTTGATATGGTAGATGCTGCTACAGATATTTCACTTTCAATATCTCTCAATGATTTATATAATTTAGGTTTTTTATCTGGGAATACTACTAGATAATTATACTTATTGATAAATTTATTCATTTTGTTTTCGGATGTTATATCCATTAAACATATATCTAAATTAATGTTTAAATATATGTTTTAATATCATTGTACTATATATACTATGGCTTCTGAAAGTAAATCAGGTCCTGCTCCTGTTCTTGCTGCTCCTGTTCTTGCTGCTCCTGTTATTGCTGCCCCTGTTATTGCTCCCGGTTGTATGGACATAAAAGACCCCAGAATAGAAGACGATATCATTATAGTAGATAAAATAATGACAAGCAATGATTATTTATATATTTTTTTAGATAATTTGCACGATTTTGCTGACGAAGGGTCTTTGAATGATGATAAGTTTCTTGATATTGGCGTAATAGCACTTTGTATTGCATATACTTTTGCTGTGGACGATAGGGAAATAAAGCATATATTGGATATATTTAAAAGTGCATTAATAGAAGTGGATGAAAATCTTGAATCATTTTTTAATGATAAAGAAACTGAAGCAGCATTTAAAGAATTGATAACAGGAAATCCAATACAATTAAAAAAGGATTTTCCTATAAATGATATAAAAAGCTTTTTAACAAGTAGAAAACATGATGGTCAACAATTATTGTATAAAAAATTATACGATGAAGATCGTTTATTTACTAAAAATCCGACTGTAAGAGAAGAAACAAATAAATATTATTTGGTGGATAAGGATATTGTCGATCCACGTTTGGGAATAAAAAAAGATCTTACTCCATTTGTAGAAGTAGTAACTCCAGATAATTATTTATCCGGCGATACAAATGCTAATTCATTTGTCGAAACCCCTGCTTGGAATGCATTATTAAATGCAAGTAGTGCAGGTTATGATGGGAGTGATGTTTTTGGACAAATAGATTTGTTGCAACATAAAGTTAGAAATGAACCCCCAAATGGAGTTTTGAAAACTATTTTAAACAAATATAAAAATGCCATCGAAAAAAAAAATTATGCTTTAAAACATAAGCAACAACTTAAATTTGATGCTATATATGGGGGAAGGTCGGATATAAAAATAGATAAAACTTATTTATTTGCTCCAGATGCGGTAAGTAAACAGAGAGCTATGTCCTCCGTTTTTCATGAAATGCAAAGACTACATAAATTTGGACTATCACACCTTCCGACAAAGCAAACAGTTCATAATACGAGTATTAATTTTGATATGGCAAATTCCAGTATTACTCAACCGATGGATCCCAATTTAGGTCAACTTCAACGAAAAACCATCAATGGTACAGGTGTAAAAGAGTTATTAGAAATGGGTATACGTTTAAATTTATGTTCTCATAGTGGGATGAAAAGAATGATTATTGAACAATTACCTTATATAAATAATAAATCACGAATTTTTGCTAATCATGTATTTTCAATATATAACAATATGCTGGTTTATTTTCATAGTGAAATCCGTCAAAAAATAATTGCCAATGCTGTACCGGGAACAGGAGAGTATTTTACTGCCGTGGAAACGGAAATGAAAACTTTTTTATCAAGTAGTGAAGGTGATGAAAAAGTTTTACATAGTCCTTGGAATTTTATGGAAGAAGATGAGGATAAAACAAATTGTAATTGGAATGATCCTGCTAAAAGACAATTAACTATTGGTGCGCAACAGTTTGATATATTAACAGATATAGGTATAAAAGATGGAACGTCATTATATCAATTAATGTCTGTAGAAGCTAAAGATTTTTATCAGGAAATAGAAGCTGACGATGCACTGAGAAATCTATATCTTGAAGATGGTGTGGGCACTAACAGTATTTTCGATGACAGAACAAATAGATTAAGAGGGATGGTGGAGAGGAATAAAATTAAATATCCATATGCATCTAAAACAGGAGCTAATGATGCGGGCAAAAAAATGGGACCACAAAAATTTTATACCAGTTTTAAAAAACCTTTACCACATGAAGAGGACGAAGGACTTGGAGACTTTCATTCATATTTATTATATCTTTTCATGTGTGATATTCAAGTATCAGTTCAGGAAGATGGAAATAAAAGGTATGATAAAAACGATATTCCTACTATAAATAATTCTTTAATACTATCTGAATTTTTGGAACATTATAAAAATATTATTGAAGAAGACACTTATTTATCTGTATCATTTCCAGTAAAACAAACTATACATTTTCAAAATTGGAATGGAAATAATTGGGTAGACAGTAGTGATGGTTATGACCAATTAAAACAAGGTAGAAAAGGTCCGAGCGTAACATCTCAAGAATATAATTTTAGAAATTTAGTATTAAGTATGTCAAAAACAGTTATTGAAGGAGAAACAAAAACAATGAATGCTCCTCTATCGATATTACCCGACGGGAATTCTGTTTCGAATTCTGCATTAAAAAAATTTATCAATCAAAATGAAGAACGAAACCCATCGCGGACGGATAAAAAAAAAGATGACGCTGGAGCTAAACGTGGTTCGAAATTACACAAAGATATAAAAACAACCCAAACTAATATGTTAAAATATTTATTTACAAGGGGTGCTGTGAATAATATTAAAATGAAGGATTATCACGGAACGGGGACATATCGTAATTCTTATCACGAATATATTTTGAAGTCTATCTCAAAACAACAACCCAATGGAAATTTGAACGAACTTGGGTATAAACAAATTTTGGGGACTGTTCTATGGATGCCTGTAGCTACAAAATGGACAAGTGATTTTATGCAAACTATTATGAATCGCGCTGTATTATATTTGGCCAAAAGGTCAGATGTAGATTATTATAATCTTTTTTTACCCGCTTCATTTGATATAACTTGTGCTTGTGGTGGTATAAAAGAAGGACCAATGATGTTTGAAATGATAACTGGGAATGGTGTTTTGCATGCTCCAAATTATGATCCAATATTACACACAGAACGAAGGATAACTCTCGTAGAAAATATGAAATTAATACTGTCTAACTTAGATGAAAGAGACCCACGAAAAAAAGATGGCGAAACGTATGATAAATTTAAAAAAACAATGCTAAATTTTGCACCTGAAGTAATAGATGATTATTTGAAACACATAAACGCTTTGGATGAATTGGATAAAAGAGATGCTGTATTTATTCAGAATTTTTATAAAAATATGACCGAAGGATTTACAGACCATATATTTAGTGTAAATTTATTGTTAATACACACATTAAAAATGATATGTTTTAAATTGAAAAGTCCTCAAAATAAAGAACTTATTTATCAATTCAAATATTTAAAAGAATTATTACAAAATTCTAAAAATTTAAAACCTCCGGAATTTTTACATACTATGGGAGATAAAGATACAGAAAATTTAATGGATGTATTAAAAGAATTAAATGAAACCAAACAAATAGTATTAAAACAAATATTAAATCTTGAAGTTGTAATAAATGAACAGAAAAGAATATATGGTCAAGTATATTATAGGAATAAGTCATCAGAAGGTGAATTACCGGCAGATTTTGAAAAATTGATGATTTCGGATGATGAGGAGAGAGACTGGTTTATTAATCAATGGATACAAGATCAAAGTAAAACATTAAAATGGTTAAATTGGAACCTGGATCAAATACAGAAAACTATCGATAAAATAATAATGAATATAAAAACGAGACAATCTATTGAAGCATCTACACGATTTTATGATATTGCGAGGGCTGAATTAAAAACAGGATATGCACAATACAGCACTGCTACTTGGTTAAATAATAGAAGTGGTGTTTTGCGTGGTGATAGATTGTTTTACTATTATCATCCTAGCGGAAACGCTTTTAACATAAAAGTATTGGATACTACTATTCTGCGTCGAGGAACTTTTATAAATAAAAGAACCGGAGTGCAAAAAACATATGATGATATATTAAAAGAAAAAGGTAAAAAAAGACTAGATGAAGATTTGAGAAAGGAGTTGACACGCGATTATTTTCAACTTACCGAAGAAATAAAAACTTATAATGATCCTGATGTTGCAGAAAATAGGCGTAAAAGGGAGAAAGACGGCGAACATGCTGTTGACGTACTAAGTAGTTTAGACCAATTGTTAGAAACAGGGGATGAAACAGATGAGAATTATCAAGCGGCTAAATTAATACAAGCATTTGATGCATTGGATTATGAATTAAGAGAAGCTCTAATTAAAGAATTCAATCAGGCAAAAAAAGAGATAAACCCTACCGATGAAGATGCTATAAAAGTATTACAAAAAAAGATACTACAAACCTATATCAACGATAGCTCAATACACGAACCAGAAGATGGTGATTGGGAAATTTTAACTGGGGAGGGTTTCAATAAATTTAAAAAAGGGTTGACGAAAACCCAAAAGAGTAAAGCCGCTAAAGAGGGAATTACTGAATTCGCTATGGCTCAAACGGAAGGGAGATTAGGTTCATATTTTGGGAGTAATAATGAACCGATGAAGTTTAAAACCCCGGTACAATTATGGACTGTTTTGGCGAAATATAGAACAAAAGCACTAAACTATATACATTTATTGCAATCTCAAGATATTGAAAAAGCTACAGGGAGTGGTAAAATATGGGAATGCTGTCATAAATATTTGGGTTTACCTGATGATAAAGTGGATATAGAAAAAATATATGAAGCATCATCTAAAAAATCTCAAATATTAAAAATACAAAAAGAAATTGATTCTGTGGAAACAGATGGTGTAGAAAAACTTCAAACACAAATAGATAGGTTAGAGACTGACTTAATGGGAAGTGTTGTGCGTATTGGTGAGGTTAATGTTCCGACACAAGACACTCATCAATATAAATATATGACTGCAATTCAAAAATTTAATAATGTTTCAAATCCTATGGAAAACCTCACCACGATAAGGGAAGGATTAATGAAAACTGAAGGGTTTTTGAATGAATTAGAAAATACAATACAAAGTGATACTCCTTTGGCATCTCCGACGCGCGATGAGACAACCATGGCTAGTCCAGGAGGCATCAAAAGTCCACCTGTTAGAGGTATCTTATTTAGTGGCAATGTTAGTGATAACACGAATATTGATAATGATGTGATAAAACAAAGGCTCAATGATGGTAGTATGACAAAGGAAGAGGAAGAAGAACTTATAAACAACAAAAATGAAATCAATGTGTTAAAAGGAAAAATAGCATCATTGAAAGTTCAGCTCGACGAAAAGGTAGACTGGATTCAGAGGATGATGCAGCAGAAAAAACCGTCATCTGATTCTGATGAAACTGGTTTATCTGGAGATTTAGAACATTTGGACAAAATATTCAAATTAGGTGGTGATGATATTCAACGATGTAAAACATGTGGTAAATTTATAAAACCGGACCCCACTTCGAACATGAAGCCATCCCAAAAGTGGATAGTTGTTTCAGATGATGGATCTGGAGAAGAAACACATCCGGCACCACCCGGTTGTAATCAAAGCAAAAGCACCGGAAGCGATGATACATTTAAGACCGAGTCGGGTAATTTTACATTAGGCAAGAAGGGAACAGGCAAAAAAGGACCAACCAAGAAGGGAACAGACAAGAAGGGAACAGGCAAGAATGGAACAGGCAAGAAAAAGGAGGGTGGCGCCAACAACACAACTCAAAAGATAAAACGTAAAAAGGGCAGAAAATCACAAAATAAACGTAAAAAAAAGGGTAGAGGGAGTAGAAAACACGGGAAACGCAAACATAGAAATACTAGGAAAAAAGCACTTAAAATTGAGCACTAATAAAAAGGCACTATTTTACCTTTCATATGAAATTTTATTTCTCTTTCTTTTTTTAGAGCGTGCTTCTTTTAATTGTTCTTGTAAATTTTCTAATTTTCTTTTATGACGTCTTATTTTTTTACGGATATCAGGTGATTCCATTTTTCTATAGGTAATACAATTATTATTACCAAAACAGGCTTTCACATCATTTTGTGATATATCTTTTACAGAAGCCATTTTTCCAAAAACATCTTTTGTGGTTTCATGTTCTTGCTGTCTAGCAGCAGCACATAATGATAATCCCATATTATTTATTGTTCAGTATCTGATTTATATTTATTATAATTTGTAATAAATACAATTCAATTTAATTATAATTATGAGGATCCCAAAAGCTATTACCATATCTGTATTGAAACAATACATTACCATTTCCTCTATCATCGACAATTTTATCTTGATAATTTTCACCAGAATTTAATTGCTCAGGAAACCATTTTTCATCTTCACAATCAAAAAATGATTTTTTAGTTTCGTTGTCATCGTGATCTCTTTTAAATCCACCGGAATGAATAATTTTATTGTATTGTTCTTCTTTTTTAGTAGAATAACTTTCGTTGTAATCGATAGCTTTTGATGATATTAAACGTAATAAACTTGGTTTTACACCTTTTTGTGTCAATCGTATCAAACTATTCATTATACATAAAAGAAATAATATATTTAAGCTAAATAAAAGTAATATATAAATTTATATATGAACGATTTTTTCAATAATTTTAGTATAGCAGCAATATCAACCGCCAGTGCTAAAACATTGAGTGCTCCCTTTGAACTATGGAGGATACAAAGACAAAATTATTTTATACCCAATTCAACCATTAGAGATGTTGTTAAAAAAGAAGGGCTAAGATATTTATGGAAAGGGAATATTACTAATATTGTGAAAGGAGTCCCCCAATATTCTATAAATTATGCTTTATTTAAGGTTATCGATGATAAAATAGAAAATAAATTCGTATCCGGAATTTGTTCTGGTGCTTTATCTATAGGTTCCATTTATCCTTTAGAAACGACAAGAACTTATTTATCTCTCCAAACAAATAAAAACAAATACCATGGGATATATGATTGTTTAAAACGCACTCCAATTCAAAATTTATACCGGGGGTTTTCCATGAGTTTGATTGGATTTGGTAGTTTTACTGGATGGTTATTTTATTTACAATCAAAATTAAACGAGAATTATCCCGCTTTGGCTCCAATCAATGGTGGTTTAGCCAGTATTGGTGCGTTATCCTTTTCGTATCCTACAGATTTAATGAGACGTAGATTACAATTGCAACATTTCGATAAGTCGGTTCCAATATACAAAAATAATAGAGATGTAATAAAAAAAATTAAACAAAATGAAGGAATACGTGGATTTTACAAAGGAATACACGCCAATCTGATTAAAAGTTTCGTTCAATGGAGTATTCATTTTTATATATTAGAAACTTTAAATAAATTGATTAAAAAATGATTTCTTTATATACATTAAATGGCCATAAAAAGAGGAGCAGGTATATTGCCTTTTGCTCGACACAACGAAAACATCTATTTATTTTTAGGAAGAGAAAACATGGAAGGTGGACATAGTGCTTCTGGACAATGGAGTGATTTTGGTGGAGGCAAAGAAAACGATGAAACAGAATTAGAAACTGCTTTACGTGAAGGAGAAGAAGAATTAAATGGTTTGTTTGGTAATGCTGAAATTCTCTCCAATTTAGTGAAAAAAACAAATATAACGATTAAAACAAAAACATTTTACACATATTTAATGGAAGTAAAATATGATATAAATAAAGTAAATGAGCTAAAAATAAAATATGAATATGCATTACAACATACTCCTGACCTTGTATTTGCTCATAATGGGTTATATGAAAAAGATAGAGGTATATGGTTAAAGTTAGAAGATGTAAATGAATTTAAACCAAATCTGAGACGATGGTATTATTATATAATAGATAAAATTGTTGCATATTTTAAAAATCATTAAAAAATTAGATTAATTTTTTATTTATTTCTTCACTTTTTTTTTCAGATATATTTCTCTCACTCTGTGTAATATAAAAATAAGAAAAGGCATGAACACAGATATCTAATAAATAAATGAAAAATAAACCTATAAATAATTTTGCCCATCTGTTTTTAAATGAATTCAATAGACCATCCATGTAAACATTTGGAATAAAAAAGGTAAAAATGGCATAAAGTGCCCCTTTTACAAATCCTACTTCTCTATCATATGATGTTCCATATTCTGCTGCATTTGCTGCTATACCAGTAATAGCCAACATATCAATAAATGATTTTGCAAAATTTTCATAAACATTTTTTACTGAATGAGGATAAATATTTAGACCAAAATATGGTTTGAAAAGGACAATAGTAAAAAGATTAGCTAGTTCATTTATGAATGGCATAAAGGCAGCATACATTTCATAATAATCATCTATTTTTTCTATACCTAAAAAAAATACTTCTTTTATAAATCTATTACTAAACATATATGTATAAATATCATATTTTTATTATTTTAGAAATATAATATGACAACTATTTTAAATATTACATTCGACCAATCATTTAACGTTCCTTTGGAGAGAAAATCTAAATTTGGAGAAGTAAAGTCAGATTACAAATTAGTAGAACAAATGTTTAACTTATTGCCGAAAAAAATATTTAAAAACCCACATATAAAATGGTGTGATCCTTGTTGTGGCAGTGGAGAATTCATGATATATCTATTTAAAATTCTTTATAATTCTCTCCAAGATATATTTCCTGAACCCAAAAAGAGAAGAGATCATATTATTCATAATATGTTATGGTTAATAGAAATAAATGAATTTCATATACCTAAATTAAAAAAGTTGTTTGGAGAGGATGCTAATATTATTCATGACAATTTTTTAGATATAAACAACTTAGACGTAGATATTGTAGTTGGTAATCCTCCATTTAATATTAATGGAATAATAAAAGTTCCTACAAATAGATATAGAATATGTAAAAAAAAAGATGGTATTTCTATTTGGTCTCGATTCGTAATACACTCTTTAAATATTTTATTAAAAAAATCCCGATACGGATATTTATTATTTATTACGCCTAGTATATGGATGAAAAGAGACCATAAAATGTATAGATTTATGTTAAAACATACAATAAAAAAAATACATACAATGAATAGTAGTGAAACACATAAAATATTCCGTGGTCATGCACAAACACCAACGTGTTATTTTTTAATATCAAAAAAACAAAGACATAAATTTCCTCGTTGGAGAGAAATTCCTATTTACGATAAAATGAAAAAAAAATATATATCTTTTCAACACGAACAATGTGCTTTATCATTACCATTATGCGGGATTTCATTAATAAATAAGATTATAAATTGTACTCCATTACATACGATTATATCGGATAATATTTTAGCTTACAAAACAAATATGAGACCGGGATATAAAAATCTCTCCATTTCTGATATTCAAACCGATAGTCATCCTTATGAAAATATTACAACTTGTTTATTAAAAAAAAACCAACCGATACTTAAGATAAATTATTCTAATATAAAATGTGATTGGAATGGAGTTCCAAAACTAATTTTTGCACATAAAATGTATGGATTTCCTTATTTGGACGAACTGGGAAGATTTGGTATTTCTAATAGAGATAATTATGTAATAGTTGATTATCCCATTGAAAAATTAAAAAAGATTCGTGATTTTTTTTATACTAAATTGGGTTTATATTTATTAGAAGCAACAAGATATCGTATGAGATATCTTGAAAAATATATTTTTGAATTTATTCCTATAATATTGATTAATTTTGATGAAATAAATGATGACATTTTATTTGATGCTTTAAATTTAAATGATGTGGAGAGAAAATATATAAATACCTTTCATAAAAAACAATATTTAAAAAGTATTTTACCCTAATATGTAATGGTAAAACGCAATAGAGCTCTATCTGAGAGAGGGTGTGAATTATTTAATTTATGTTATGGCGATATAGTTTCGCCAAAAATGCGAAGAAAGACTTGTTTACCTAATGTAAACTTAAAAACTATTTTTCATAAATTCATGACATCTGAAGTTGATATTCAATTGGAAAAACATGAAAAACGTATGAAAAAAGCAACGGAAAAAATGTTTTGTTTTTTAGAAAACAAAAAAAGAAAACATATAGGACGATTAATAAATAATGCGATGACAAATTTAATTATTTTTACTTTATCTGATGGTGTAAATCCCTGTAAATTACAAAAAGCAAAAATGAATATGGGATTTTATATAACATTGGCCGATAAATTATTTGATGCTGGAGACCATCATTCGGCTATAATAATAAGATGTGCCATGAGTTCCTCACATATCGAACGATTAGGTTTTAAATTAACAAAGAGACAACAGGATATATATAAAAAATTTGAAAATGAATATGGAACATTTTTAAATATGCATTCTGGTCATTTAAAAAAAATACTTGTTAATAATGATTATGAAAAATTTTATCCATCCTTGATGGTTTTGATGATGCATTTGAACAAAACCAAAGAATACGCAAAAAGTTATGAAAGTATTGGACAATTTCCAAAAGAATTAAGAAATAAAGAACGACAGCTTGAAAATATAGCAAATGTGTATTACAACAAATATAAAAATACTAATGAATTATTGTTAGAATTATATAATACAGATCCATTAGACCATCCTATAATACAAAATCATAAATGTTTTTCTGATAACAAGATAAGTCAAACATTATTTGAAATTTCCTATAAAGTAAATGGTAAAGCAGGTGGATTAAAAAGAACAAAAAAAAGAAGAATGACAAATTAATTTATATACAATATATATGAGCAGCTCGGACACACAAGGAAATTTCTTAAAAATTCCACCAAAATTATACAATATTTCACAGGATGATTGGGAAAGAAGGCAACCAAATTATGACTGGAGAATTTCCGATAAGAGAAATCTTACAAATAACCCGAAACATTCATCAAAAGAAGTTGACCCTTTTTTTTTAGGAAATAAACACGGAATTTATTACTATAGATATAAAAATAATAATTGGAAAGATATTTACAATAGAAGAGCATTATCTCCAGAAGAACAAATAAAATTAATACGAGGTGGAAATATAAAACTTAGGGTCATTTCTTATCATGGTGCTATAGAATGTAATGTAGTTCCAAAAACATTTGATGTACCCAATAATGTTTTTGTTGTTAATCAAATGGCTTCTGGGGAAGCATATCATGCTCCAAAATCGGGGCTTGGAAACAATAATAATTTGAAAGCTTATGCCCAAATTTTAAAACAATTAAAGATAAATACTGCGTCATTTTTTGATACAGATGTTGTGGGTCGTGAACCAATGGAGAGTCGTCGTAAAAAAATAATGGATGAATTTAGAAAATTATATATGGATATTTATCCAAAATATTTTAGTATTGAAGATGAGAATGATAAAAGAATGGGTGCCATATTATTCCCTCAGGAATATTCAAGATTATCAATACCACGTAGATATGATGAATTATATAAAAAACATAAAAAATCCTGGGAAACTGCATTAATGAACCAGCGAATATATTTTAGCGATGAATCAGACGATGATGTAAAAATGAAAACAGATTTTCCTGATACTGTTGATGACGAGTTTTTGGTGGGTAAGACAAAAACTTGGGAAAAATTTTTAGATATGCCGTGTGATGAAAAGCCTATGTGTATACATCATACAAAATATAGAAAAGGTTCTTCGAGTTTTAATTATAATAGAGATGTTTGTTGTCCGGAATCTTCTTTTTATAATTCGAAATCTGTTTGTAGAACGTCCAGAAATCCAAATTCCAAAAATACAGAAAAAAGATGTTATTGGGATTATGATACAGACATGAATAAAATGAATGAGTTAAAAATATCCAGTTCAGAGCAAATAAAACAATACAACTTAAAACCGGGTATTCATAATCCAGATAAACCATTAGCTTTACAAACGTTTAATATTGATGTAGATAATAGTAAATCACAGTTATATCAATTAAAAAAAATGAAGGATCAAAACGATATAAATATTATTGGAGGCGTTTATGTCTTGAATGAAAACCATAAATTAATAAACTTACCATTATTTACTTTTAATCCAGCTGTTTTTGGTGAGGAAATTGATTTACAAACAATAATATATTTAGATCAAATGGTTCATCGCACCAATAAAAATGATATATTTATATATGTGATAGAATCTTGTAGAAATATGGACCAACCTTATTACTTAGATGAAACCTACAAGCAACGAGTAAAAAAGGCAGTTGGGGATCTATCTGATGACGAAGATAGCGAAGGAACTCCCTTAAATTTATCTCATTATAAGAAAAAACCTAGAGAAAAGCAAGGTGGAAAAAAAACAAAAAAAAGAAGAAAAAAAAGAACTAAAAAAAAAGCACGAAAAAGAAAGAAAACACGTAGAAAACGAAATTAAATTGATTTTATTATTAATATTGATAATAATATCAAATGATATATATCGGAACTACTAGATATAATACTGAAACTTTTAATCAAAAAACGAAATGGTTGGAGAGAAAAGAGTGGCAGGGTTGTGTATATGGACTCAATAAAAAATTACCTAAAACATTGCCTGATTATGAATGGTGCTATGTCATAGAAATGATAAATGATAAAAATGAAATAGGTGGTATAGGTTATATAAAAAATGAATTTTGTCCTGAAAATAGAAGTAGAATATATGAAGACGAGCATTTTAACATGTATGTGTATAAAGGAACAAAATTTATTTCAAGAGAAAAATTATTAGAAAAGAATGAGAAAATGATAAAATATTTGGAAGCAATATTATTTACTGGTTATACACATATGAAGAGAGGTATAGGTATAACATTATTGCCTTATAATAAAATAATATTGGGCGATGGAAAGACAAGAACAAGAAAGTGTTCAAATTGTGGAAATCCGGGACATAATAAAAGGAAATGTCCACACAAAACTATAAAACAGCCTATAATTTTAGAAAACTCTCAAAAAATATGCCCTTTCTGTAATAAATCAATATATCGAAAAGGTCATTCAATACATTGTTCAGCGCTAAACAAAAATAAAAAAATTTTGTCGGATGTAATTGAGTTTTTTAAGAATTTATTTGATTAACGACGACGATATCCGTGATGTGGGTATCCAATATCAATCCACTCGTCTTCACCATTTGAAAATTTAAAAGTTCTATCCGCTGATTTTTTCAAACTCATCCCATATACACTTTCTTCCCAAAAATTAGCTTTTATAATCTTTACTTTATTTTTATAAACACCGCTTATCCTACACAATTGTGTATTACAATAGTTTCTTGCTCTCTCTATTTCATTCACGCATTCCAATATCGTTTTTTTATTACAATTATTAAAACAATGAACCATTCGTTCTGTTCCAATGGTATTTAACAATTCATACACTTGTAATTGTTCTAACTGTTTTTCGTGTTGTTTATCCCGTTTGCCTATCATCTTTAACATATTCTTCTTATCTATTTCCTTCATTAAATATTTAATACGCAAATCTTTGTTATCGGTTAGTTGTTGACATTTCTGTCTCATCGGGTTAATAATAACTTCTTGTAAATGATTTAATCCTCTATGCATTCTTTCAAATACCCTTTTAACTTCGAGAGTATCTTTTCTAATTGAAACTCTATCTTGATTAACAACTTGCCCGCGATAATTTGTTCGAGTTTCGGTTTCTATTTTTGAATCATCTGCAATAGCCTTAGCAAACCTCGTTTTAAATTGATACCACGCGGGTATACCACCACATTGTACAGCACCGGGATTAGCTATTTGATTTCCACCACCATTTCGCATAAATTCATAGTAATGTGGATTATGAATGGTTCCTGTGACTTTCATTCCTGTTTTCCATGAAAATGCAATATTACATTGTGTGCACCACATTTGGTCGCAACCGGATATTTTATAAATAGCAGCCGCACAAGAAGGACAATTCTTCGTTTCTTTTTTAATCATTTCAGCTGTTTTTAAGGTTTCTGGATCACATGTATGAGGTGCATTCTTATCTTTTCCCTTGATTTCTAAACAATCCTTACAAACATATGTATCACAAATGCCACATTTCCATTGACTTGACAAGAAACCATTGCAATCATTGCACGGACAAGCCCGCATAAATACCTTTTTTTCTTTTGCTTTTTCTTGTCCCAACCCTCCTCTTTTGATGTCTCCAATTTGATTTTTTATTTCCCATTCCATCTGTTTCGCTTGATTTAGTTGTGTTTGCAAATTTGAAATTAACAAACGTTGAGTTCTTAATTCAATCTCTTTTTTGCATAGAGAACGTGTCGCTTCTACATAAGGCATGGTAGCTGGTAGTTTAGCAGTTTCAATATCAAATAATAATTTTTTTCGATGTTCATTATACGTTTTTGTTATAAAACTTTCGGTTAATGCCTTGATGCAAAATTCTCTGTCCCACGCTCTTTTACAACCCATACAATGTCTTTTTTCAGCAGAATTTAACAAGTAATATCTAACACAAGTACGACAAGCCAATAAATTACACTCGCCATTGGGGCACAGAACCGGAGCTCTAGTGCTTTTATTTAATGTTTCGCAACAAATAGAACAAGTAGTCATTATAATAATAATAGATAATATCTATCTTTATTTCGATAAATCTAATTCAATTTAAAAATCGATGTTTTAATATCTCAATATATATTAGTAATGGCATCATTGATAGCACAATATCCAAAAATAAAAGTATTATTAACACCATATGAAATTAAACATACAGAGAAAACAGTTGTTACAGCACACGGTTGTGGTGGTAATCATAATTTAAACGATTCAATAGGTATAAAACCTTATGAAAAATTTGATTTTGTTCAATTACAAGTTGTTTTAGATGATATTGAACAGGAATTGGGATTACCTAGTGGAACATTAACTTGTAGTATATATCGATGGACAACACCGGGCTGTTCTTTGGTTACGGAGCCTACAATGGATGAAAAAATGAGAGACTTATTTTTTCAACATTATTGGCAAATTCTTTATAATTATCATATACATCGTAAGCGAGCTTTGCGCGGTAAAGGAGGAGATGCTATACACATTAGAACTGCTGCTGGAAAAAATATGGATAGACCTCTTGTTGGTTCAGGAGAAATATTTGAAAATTTACAAATTTTTCGTGCTAACAAAACAAGAGGATTAAATGATATTTATTTTAATGAAATATTAACTTCAGAAGAAGTTAATAAATATAGGGCATTAACCGCCGAAGATTTTGGTTCATTTAAATTGGTGAATAAACCTCCACCTGATAATCTTGACCATCCTTTATATCAAAAATTGGCAGATGAGGAAAAAATTCCACCCGATAATGTAGGTGATAGTAGTAGTGAGGAGGAAAGTAGTAGTGAGGAGGAAAGCAGTAGTGAGGAGGAAAGCAGTAGTGTGGAAGAAAGCAGTAGTGAAAGTGAGAGTGATAGTGAAAGTGAGAGTGATAATGAAAGCGAAGATGAATTTGATATAGTAAAAGATGAAAAATTAACTGAAAAAATATTTAGAAAAAGTCGCGATGAAGGAGCAAGTCATAAATATATGCCTATATCACAATTCATAAGAGAAAGTATAAAATATGAGATACAAACTAAAAAAAACAAAAAAACTCATTTCGAATTTTATTTTATTAGTTGTTCTCCCATATTTGATGATATGGATTCTAATCGATTAAAAAAGATGACACAAGATGGACAAACTGTTTATAAAAGTAGGGCAAATATAGATGAATGGTTTAAATTTTTAATTAATGTCGTGAAACGTCTTAGGGTGTTTCATAAAGGTAAACAAAATATGGAACAGGAAGCAGAAAGAACAAAACCTGTTAGTGATGGTAATATAGGAGGTGGTGAACGTCCATCAGACCCGCGTTGGGATTCAGTATTTAACTGTATGGACTCAGACGATAGAAAACAATTATATCAAGATTATGATATTCTATTGAAAAAATTTGCCCCGTTGGCAGCTGAACAAGATGGCAATGAATGGTTAAACTATATGACAGACGATAATTTTGATACAAAGTTAAAAGAGTTGGTGCATGATAATGGTCCTAGTGATGGTTTGGTTGAAGAAATATTAACAGATAAAAATGTAGGTATTCCGGGTATGGGTTCACAATTAGCGAGTTATTCAAAAATAGCTAGAATAATGTATTATTTAACTTATCAATTTACCAATGTAAACAGTGATGCTGTAGGGAAAAAATACCAAGATGAAATTTTCTTTGCGCCTGGCAAATATAGAGTTCAAATAAAAAAAACAGATGTTGGTGAAGTATTTCTTGATAAATTGGTTTCATTATCGAATAGAGGCGAAGGAATAGATCCTAACTTGCGTAAAAAATACTTGGAATTATATAACTATCTAAGGATGGCATTGCCCAATAAACAAATTCGTTATAGAGAATACATAGGAATGGCTATTGAAGCACTAGAACGAGAAAGTATAGATACAACTTGGGATAACATTAAGGTGTGGTTAAAACAGAATAAAGGATTAGAAATAACTGGAGCATTAAATAAAACATTGAAAAAAAAATTAAAAGTATTTAAAAGAACGGGTGAAAAATATACGAAAAGATTAAAAGGGGGGAAACGCCGTAAAACACGAAGGAAAAAAAAGAACCGTAAAAAAAGAACTAAAAAAAAGGCACGAAGCAAGCGAAGGAAGCGTAAAAAGACAAAAAGGAGAAGAAAATATTAATTAATAGTTTATAATTTAATTATAATTTAAATTATAAAGATATATAGTATATAATGAATAACCCAGAGAATTTTTCTTTACTTGAAAAATTAGAAATATTAGGATTAACAGAAGATGAGTTAACACAGGAAAATATTATAAAAAAAACAAATGAAGCCATGGGAAAATACAAATCATCTACTAATTTTTTTATTTACTTGAAAGAATCGTTATTTGAAGAAATTAAAGAGCGAAAAATATTAGAGAGTAATTTGAAAACAAATATGAATAGAATAAAAACAGACTTGGAAGGCGAAGATATTGTAAAAATGTCAGATGATAATATAGAAAATACTGTAAAGGAAATGACAAAAGATGAATTAATAGAAATGTTAATGAATTCTGAAAAAAATGAATTATTAGACGATAAACTATTTGCTATTGCTCAAAAAATATCTAAATACAGAAAAAATGTTGTGCCGAGTCTACCACAAGGAGATTTAAACCAAACAAGACGAGAATTTTTTATAAGAAATATAGGTTTTGATAGCAAATATAGGAAAATTCCACCAATAAATTCAATAATTTGTTCAGAAAATATAAATACACAAACCGCATCAGAATTAGAAGAAGAATTAAAAATAAATATATCTAAAATAAGAGAGCCTTCAACAGATTATACTATTCAAATGGCTGTCCCGATAACAAACGTTGTAGAATTAACACTATCTCATGTAGAAATACCTGCTTCGTGGTATATATTTGATAGTGATTATGGAACCGATTATTTTGCTTGGAGTTATAAAAATGGTAATAAAAGAAAGTGGAATATATTTGATATAGAAAAAGGTAGTTATAATGAGCCTGAATTAATCGATGTATTAAATGAAACGGCTGTAAAATTAAATGTTTCATTGAGTTTTAAATATATTAGAAGTAAACATAAGATTGAAATAGCTAATACAGGTGATAAATCAATATTAATAGATTGGGCAAGTGGATTAAATACGCCTAGTAATTGTTTTGGTAATTCACAAGGTCAAAAATTGGATAGTAGTTTGGGTTGGTTGATGGGTTATAGAAGTAGATTATTAGAAATCTCTCCAAATGAGAAAGAAGAGAGTGATGGTATACTAGATTTGGAAGGTCCGAAATATTTTTTATTGATACTTGATGATTTTGTTAATAATAAACCGAATCAGGATTTGATAACTATGATAGGTGCGGAAAAAGATACTAGTTTTAAATTACCATCATATTGGAATAAACAAACTATGGAAAATGATTGTACTATAACTTATCCGGACCCACAAAATAGAAGACCGTGTGGTAATAAGGTAGTGAACAGGGATTTAAGTAGTAATTTAACAAAAAATCAAATATATACCGTGGAACAAATAAAGTTAAAAATGCAATCGGAAGAAATAAATACATATAAGGCACCGGCTTCCAGTGATGTATTGGCTCGTATTTCAATACCGAATGATAAGAACAATCAATATGGTCGTCGTATATACTTAAATAGTAATTTTGATTATACCAAAAGAGTATATTTCGGTCCTGTATCGATATCAAAATTTAGAATACGTTTACTGAATGACCGCGGTCATATAGTAAATTTGAATAATATGGACTGGTCATTTTCGTTGTTGGTAAAATCAAGATATCAACATACTTAAACAATAGTGCATTTATCAGAGCCGCAAGTGAGATTTACCATTTCTACTGATTCTTTGTTTAATTCGCAATATCGTCTATTTGTTTTGATTTCTCCATGTAGTGTTTTAATACCCGCGGACTTATTAGAATTTAAGTAAAAGTCTTCTGTATCAATAACATTATCATATATTTTATTAGACAAAGAAAGTAGAACAATTTCGTGTTTCATGCCTAATCTGGCGCTTGTTAGTATAAGTTGTAAATTTTTTGATTCTAAGTATTTGGTAATTTTATCTAGGTCACATTTAGGCTCTTCATCTATTTTAGTTCCTACTACTATAATTTGTGGTGTAGTGGGAGAATTTTGAATAATTTCATTATACCAATAATCAATTTTTTCTATAGGATTTGATTTTGTTGTATCAAAACACAATACAGCTCCAGCGCTACCTTTGTAATAAGTTTTTATAATTGGTGCAAAATTTTCTTGTCCTGCTGTATCCCAAATTTGACATTTAATCGTTTGTCCATTATCAATCATTTCCATTTTGGTTTGAAATTCGACACCAATAGTTGGTGAGTTTTCTTCAATTTGTGAATTATTACATATTCTATTTAATAAAGATGTTTTTCCAACCCCTGAATCTCCAACAACAATTATTTTAAATACATAATCGTAAGAAGGTATAATATTTGTCATTTATATATAATAAAAAAATATTTTTATATTATATGACCAATAGAAAAACTAGAAAAAAAAACAGGAAGAAATTTATTCCAAAATACTTAGATAATGTAGGTGAAAGATTTTTGGTTCCTGTAAATGTTAAATATGCTATACGTAATGTGGACCAATTAAACAAGGCATCTGATTATAAAAATAAAGATTTGAGAGATAGTATGAAAGATGAATATATAAGAAGACTTGTTTTACAAATTAGAAAGTCAAAAAAGTCAAAAAAGTTATTTCGCAAGAGACATAAGACAAGGCGTAATCCAATTAAATATATAAAAACGTTGTCTATACGAGAAATAGAAGATACTTATAATTATTTATTAAATAATCATAAACCTAAAGGGACGAGAAGAAGACGGAAAAAAAGAAGAAAACGAAAAAAATCAACTAAAAAGTAATTTATCTATGGTTGTTTTTACACAAAATAATCTATGCATGAATATTCCTAAAATGAATGTTAAAAATAAAATTAACCATATATTGTGTTCAATGAAGAAATAATATTGAAAGAATTTTGCTAAAAGAATTGTAAAAGCGACATCAGCAAGTGCAATATTGAGATATCTATATTGATGTAAGCCCTGTTTAGGTTTGCCAAAGAAATCTTTATATTTACAAAAATACCACATAATATACATTATCGTTTTATTTTTAAAGTTGAAAATATTTCATTTGTGATGGCTTGTGTTTTTAATACTTCTGATTTAATATTTTTTGAGAACGTATTAATTAACTTATCAATTTTAGTATAACTTTTTCTTAATGTTGGAGAGAAACTTTTGAGTAAATCCAATGTTTCTTTATTATCCAATTTTATAGATTCATTTTTGATATATGCTTTTAATAAATCAATAGCTAATTTGATTTTATTGGGTTCTTTTCCTGTGTTATATAACATCATTATGGGTTTTCCATCAATAATTTCAAGAGCATAATCAGATTTTGCACAAATACCCGATTTTTGACTACATAAAATACCTCCATTGAAATCACTATTACTTTTAATATCACTGTAAAATTTAACAATTTCTATTTTTGGAACGTTTTTTGTATAATTCTTATTTTCTACCATAAGAATTGTGCTATCTATATCAATAACAAAATCACCTCTATGTGGAACTCCAGTAGTGCATACAACTTGTGCAGATGGACATAATAAATTTAATTGTTGTAATAACAAATTCTCTCCATCTTGTCCTATATAACTAGAATTTTCTTCTCTAATTAATTGTTTTTCTGTTTTTTTTCTTTCTTCTTCTAGTTTTTTTTCATAAAAGAGTTCTTTTTCTTTTAACCTATTCAACCATTCGTTATCTTTTTCGTTTAATTTTGAGAAAATTTTATCATAGTTTTCCTTTATAATTGAATTCAACCTTTCTGTTTTTTCATTGATAATTTTATTTTTGTTGATGACTTCATATTCTAAATCTTGTATTTTTTTTTCATATAAAAATTTAGTTTGATTTTCTATTTGATTTTGGAGAGAATTTAATTTCGAGTTGTGATTTTGAATTAATTCTTCTTTAGTATTTCTTTCCGATTCAATAATATTATTAAGTTTCAGTATTTTTTCATCATATCTTTTTTTATAATTTTCTAAATTTTTTTGATATTCTTCGTTATTAAAACTACATAACTCATCTTTACCCTTATTATACATAGCAATGCCCAATTTAATAATTTTAATTTTATCTAAATCTGTTTTTTGAATCCAATCTAATATTGTAGTATTATTTGGAACTGAAATATCAATTCTATTCATTATATATATTAAAAATAAATCTTTATTTTCTTTACATAAAGTAATTATGCAAAATTTGGTCTTAAAAACAAGTTTACAATATATAACAATGAATAGTTTACAAAGTCAGAAAGAAAGAAGTGATATGATTTTGGAACCATTACAAGTAATGATTCAATTGGGTTTACTTTCATTTTGTCCTACTGGAACAAAAGTTAGTGTATCTGATAATCTATTACATTTACAGCAACCAAGTTATGTTCAGGGCGTTGTAAGATGGTGGCAATCCGATAATAAAGATGATTTATATTATTTATTTCACGCGATAAGAAGATATTACAAGTGGTATAAGCCTCAAAATAATAAGGTATATAATCACATATTAACTTTAGCAATAAAAGGCATATCTAAATTAACCGAAACATATAGTAAAACGGATAAAACTTCAATAACACATACTTTAAATTTATATAAAAATGTATTAGGATTGGAAAATCCAGATTTATTTAAAAATACTGAAGAATCTTCTGTAAATATAGACAATGTTTTTGAAAAAATAACCAGTATTTATGACGAGAGACTTTTGAGGGCTGTATTTAATACGTTTAAATTAATGCAAGATGAAAAAAATGAAAATAATATTCAATGGTATTTACAAGCCATTCAATATACTTTAAGTCCAACAAACATATTATTAAGAAAATGGATACACGAAAATTTAACTTGTTAAAATAATTTATTGAGTTCTTTTATAAACTCTTGTTTTCCTATTGATCTAGGACCCACCGTATTATTATGATTCCATTTAATTGTATCATAATATTTTTCCTTAAATTTATCTCTTTCCTTAAATGTTTTATTGCTTGTAAATTTTATATAGTAGTGGCTTTGGTCAGAAAGATTATCAAAATCAATACCATCTTGTAGCATGTCTATTATTTTTCCAGCATAAACTCCAACTCTTCTAAGAGCGAAGGTTGCGTGCAATTTATCTTTTACAAATGTATATCCATTTGGAGTCAATATTGGAGATATTTTTCTATCAGTATCTTGTCTTTTCCATATTTGGAAAATACAAGGAACATCATATTTCTCTCCATTTATTAAAAACGCATCTCTGAAAATATCTATTTCAAATATTAAATGATATTTTAAAGGAAAAGCTTTTTGCATGCTTTCTTTTCTGAAACTTTTAGGTAATATAAAACTAATGGTTGATGATTTTGGAGATTTACAAATATGTTTAATGAATTTTTTAGCCAAAGAGGATTGTCTACCGAATGGAGGATTTCCAATAAAGTGAATTTTTTTATGAGGAAATATATCAATATTTAATTGTAGAAAATCCATTTTTTTTATTTCTTTAGATTCGGGATCAATATCGAAGGCTTGAAAACTGATGTGAGTTTTCATGATTTTACTACTAAATGAGCCATTTCCAGCACTAGGTTCAATTATCAATTCGTCTTCCTCAGGATTTACAATGGAGTTCCAATGTTGTAAACATTTATCTACAACAATAGGATTTGTATAAAATTTATCGGATGTGCTTCTTTTAAGACCTGTATTTTGCATTTTTATATAATATTGTATAGTTATTAAATCGTTTCAATTTAATATATTGAAACAGCACCAAAGTGTTGCAAATGTTGCTAAAACGTTGCCGAAGTTGCAAAAAGTTGAAAAATTATCAAATAAATAAATACTAAAAAAAGGCACTAAAAAAACGGAACTAAATCGGGGACTTTTTTTTCCAAAAGTTTTTTGGAAATTGAATTTTGGACAAATATATTTGTCCAATTTTGGTACATGAGAAAACTTTAATTTCAAAAACCGCTGGATTTAGTTCCTTTTTTTCAGCGATTGTCTAGGTGATGGAGGGAAATCATAATTTTTTGTCTAAAAAAGTTGCCTACATAATTTTAAAAAAAGGCACTAAAAAAACGGAACTAAATCAAGTAATTTATAAAATACTTAAAAATAAATCTGGACAATTTATATATGGTTGCCAAAAGTTGCAAAAAGTTGCAAAAAGTTGCAAATTTAAAATCTAAATTTTTTTGCGCACAATGTGATTATTCTACGTCTCGGAAAAGTAGTTATGATAAACATTTACAGACCAAGAAACATTTAGAAAAAGCGTTGCCAAAATGTTGCGGATCGGGAAACAAGGTGCAAAAAAATAGTGAAAAGGAATATATTTGTGAAATCTGTAATAAAGAATATAAAAATAGAAGTGGATTATGGCGACATCAAAAAAAATGCAAGAAAGTTGAGAAGAAAGAAGATATGATGAAAGAAATGATGTGGAAGCCTAGTGATATAGAAAAACTTCTGAAATTAGCAGGGACAACAAATAATACAATAAATAATAATACAAATAACATATCTATCAATGTATATTTGAATGAGCATTGTAAGGATGCGTTGAATCTAGCCGATTTTGTGAAAAAGATTCAATTAAGTGTGGAGGATGTGTTAAAAACGAATTCCTTAGGATTGGAGGATGGTGTTGCGAATGTTGTTATCAAGGAATTAACGGATTTGTCCGCAAATAAACGCCCGATTCATTGTGTAGATAAAAAGAGGAATAAATTTTACATAAAAGATAATGATGAATGGAAGAAGGAAGATGCGGAAAAAATAATTAAAGCAGCTGAAAAGATTAGGTTGAAACATATTGTGATGTTGGAGGATTGGGAGAAAGCACATCCGGATTATTTAACTTTAGGACATAAGGAGCATGATATGTGGCAACATATGATAGCAACATTTACAAAAAAGATAACGGATAAAGATATGGATAGAATAGTGAAGGCGATAAAAAGACGCGTAATGATAAAAGAGGCAATGGGTGAAATTTAATATTAGATTAATGTAAAATGAGTTCGTTTGTAAATTGTTTTAAATTTTGGTGTTATGTAAGAGAAAAAGGCGATAAACAAAATAAACCTGAATACAAGGAAATGAAAATGATAGATAAAAGTAAAAAAACTGAAAAAAAGGCACTAAATATATCGGTTCCACAAGAAGATATATTGTATGAGATAGAAATTTAAAAAAAAAATGTTTAATTATAATAAATGGGAAATGTTTTGTCAAAAGAGTATTATTATAAAAGTGATTTGGATAGAGATTATCCTAACAAAAGGCAAAAAATTGAACATAAACAAACAGATAAAATCCGCGCTTTTAGAATGCAAGAAGAATTTGGCGCGAAAAAATTTATTAAGCCTTGACGAACTGGGACAAAAAGTCAACAACAAATACCACCCCGTGGACAGAAAAAGGGATTTAGAGGTAGAACTATTTCAAAAAAATGATTAACTTTATATTTTATTGATGACGAACTTGTTGAAAATCGTATGATTGACAAATGTTCCGAAATAATTTGTAATTATATTCTATAAGTAATATATGTGGGGAAAAATAAGAAAGTATTTATGTTTTTGTACAAGTATTATTTCGATATATGAAGAAAGAAAAACGAGAAAAATTTACAAAGAATGCTTTAAAGAAGATTATGAAGAATATTGATTAAACTAATTTAAAAACAATTTATATTAATTTAATTATATGCCGCTAAGAAGCAAACAACAAAGAACAGTATTGGAATATATTTGGCAGGATGCCAATGGGAATTTTCGTTCAAAAACAAAAGTGATGCCTACAGTATGTTGGGAAGATTCTATAGAAACTACCCCATTATGGAATTTTGATGGTAGTTCGACGGGTCAAGCTACTACAGAGAATTCTGAGGTATATTTGAAGCCGTATTTTAAATGTATGGATCCTTTAAGAACTTTATCAAGTCAGCGATATGCACAATTGGTATTTTGTGATTTGTGGGTTCCAGATAGAGATGAAAATGGCGAATATCAATTTGAGGAAGGTTTGAGTGAAACTATGAATGGACAAAAACAGACTATAAAAGAAGAAGTTTCAAATTGGATTCACATTTCAAATTTAGAAGAAAGAGAAAAAACTCTTAATAATACTTGGGCAAAGATGTCTGGTAAGAAATTAAAATTAAAACCTCATCCGGATAATAAAAGAGAATCGGCGAAAAAATTATTTGAGAAAAATAGAGTAGTAGGTTCTGACCCTTGGTTTGGATTTGAGCAAGAATTTTTCTTTTATGATTTGAAAACAATGGATATTGTTGGATGGAGAGATGGAAATATTCCTGAAGAACAGGGAAAATATTATTGTGGTGTTGGTAGAAGTAATGAGGTTAGTACTGTAAGAAGGCTTGCTGAAAAAGTGATGAAAGAAACGATTTGTATTGAGGGACATTTGGACTGCTGTGGTTGGAATCTGGAAGTAGCTCCGGGTCAATGTGAATTTCAGATTAGGGGTTCAGGTTTGAAGGCTGCTGATAATCTAACTCATTTTAGATATATATTACAAAGGATAGCAGAGAGCGAAGGATATGGTGTTACGTTTCATCCTAAACCAAAGGATGGCGATTGGAATGGTAGTGGATTGCATACAAATTATAGCACTAATAGTATGCGATATACTGATGGATATAAATATATGGAAGAAGCAATAACAAGGTTATCATATAAACATTTAGAACACATGGCAGTGTATGGAAAGGATAATAATATGAGAATGACAGGAAAACATGAAACGGCGTCATTCGACAAATTTACGTGGGGAGTAGCAAATCGTTCTGCATCAATCAGAATTCCTAGACAATGTTGGGTAGAAAAATGTGGATATATTGAAGATCGTCGTCCGGCGTCAAATGCGGACCCATATGATATTTGTATAGCATTAGTGAATACTACAATAATGGAATCTGAAAGTTATAGTGAATATGATAATTTAAATGATGGTAAGATAAAAGCAAGTTTTGGAGGTGTAGTGGAATCGGATTTAGAAAATAAAAAAATTAGGATGACAGGTTTTGGTCCATCTGATAAAATAGATAAATTGGATGTTGTTGAAGAAGAAGATAATACGAATGATGAAAAAGAATTAGTTTAATATATATATAATTTTTTTGATAATTTATATATATATATAAAATGGAAAATGATGAAATAATAGCCACGGGTCTAACAGCTATATATTATTTTAAAAGATGGTCAGATTGTAAAAAAGACGCATCAAAATTTATTGGGTTTTTCGATGAGACAAAAAAAATGAACAAGAAATGTGAAAGTTTTTTAGAACATTATAAATCAGCGAAATCAGAATTAGAAAAAAAGGATATTAAATAATAATTATTACAATAAATTATAATGGATTTTTACATGTATAAATCGAGTTGTCCTCGTTGGTATGGTACAGATGTGGATATAAGACATATAGTAGTTCCCCAGAAAACAGAAGAAAACAGTGTTGTAGAAAAAGCCAGAATTAATTCAAACTATGCATCTGGTTCAAAAAGTTGCAAGATAGAATTATTACAGAAATATTTTATGTCAATAGAACCGAAAAAGAGCTATGTTGGTCTGACTGGTTTGCAATTTGACGGAAATTATGTTCAAAAAGAAGCGAATATGGAAAATAACGACAATACAGAGTTGTGAGCATATATGCAGCGACAATTATATGTGAAAAATGTTGAATTAATGTAAACAATGATTTGTTAGCATAATAATAAACATAATAAAGAAAATGAGACGATAAATGATAACAGAATGTGAAATTGTCAATAAATTAAAAACTACTGGTAATGAGACGATAAATATGATTTTGGATAATTGTATTATGTTTATATTACCATATTAGGTGTCAACTATGTTGTAAACAGTTTGTGTTTTTGTTGAAATGTAATAAAAACACAAATTTACTTAAAAAAGAGAACTAAAAAAAAAATTTACTTAAAAAAGAGAACTAAACTTTGTCATGATTTATAAATTATTAAACAAAATTACTATTTATAAAACTTTTTCCTAAATATTTTTAATTTTAAAACAAAATTAGTTTTTTTGTAAAAATTATTTTCTAACATTAATATAATTTTAGTTAGTTAGTTAATATATAAATATGCAGCACGTAGTGCATCGGCGTAGCCGTGCATATTTATATATTAACTAACTAACTACAATTATATTAAT
>Ga0181404_1000041_pt1 | contig 32823 bp, 43 predicted proteins | sample 27SPOviralmetaG_FD_130133 | JGI IMG/M metagenome (GOLD analysis project Ga0181404, IMG submission 130133) | Marine viral communities from the oligotrophic San Pedro Time Series (SPOT) site, San Pedro Channel, CA, USA - 27 SPOT_SRF_2011-10-25 | ecosystem: Environmental > Aquatic > Marine > Strait... | reverse complement strand
TTCACAACCAGTAAATATAACTTGAAAACTTAAACATCTATCAGGAATACTAGTGACTGCGCAAGCTAATGCATGAATGTATTCGCCTTGATATTTTCTGTGATTGTGTGTGAATTCTTTTCTTACCCAGACCTTAAAATAGGGTATGTTTTTTATTAAGTAGGCCATACCCCATAATAAGTTTTTAATTTAATAAAGCAAGTGAATTATGCTTTGCTTACTTTCATGCCAAGCATTTTTGCTTGTTTCTTTAACTGAGCTACAGTCATTTTTTTAGTTGTTGCTTTACTTACCTTAACTGGTGTTTTTTTGACTTTCATATCTTTAGTCATTTTCATTTTTGTTCCACCTTTAGCATAGCCTTTAGCCATCATTCTGCCACCCATAGCTTTCATCATTTTGGCTCCACCTTTGGCATAGCCTTTTGATTTCATACCTTTTCTCATAATTTTCTCCTTATAAGGTTTTTTAGTTAACTAAGTGTATTTTAGTGTATTTTAGCTAGGTAGTAAAGGTCAACTTACACTAAAAACAATCGCTGACAGCTCTTAAAATCGGTCGTTTTTTCCCAAATTTTAGCCTAATTTAGCATCATTATTAAAAATACAATTAAACCGATTAAAGTTACTGCAAGTAATCCATAAGCACAATTTACCATACGTTTTTCTCTTTCTGCCTTACGTTTTGCCTCTGCTGCAACTTTCTTTTTTCTTATATCTGTTCGAATAGCTACAAATTCACTCCAAGCACCTGGTGATCCGTGCCAAGTAAATATTTCTCTTAATTGATTTTCCATATCGTGAACTTGTTTTAAACTAAAGTAGGTATGTAGAGCTTCTTCATTAGAAGACGTAAACCATTTACTTTTTTCTTTTTTGTGTTGCTCTTCTACATCACTCATTTGTTTGACAAATTTTATAATATAACCAGAAAGGCTATTTAATTCTTTACCGACTTCGATTCCAGATTTTATTGCTCCGAAAGCCGCCGTTGCGATAGTTATTGGATCCATGCCACAAGTCCTATAATTGTTATAATAATTGTAAGCATACCGCTCATTAACCAAAATAACAACTTATCGACTTTTTCACCAAGTTTATCAATATCTTCGTGAATGTGCGCTAAATGATTTTCTCTTATCGTTTCCACATCTTTTTTCACACCCTCAATGTGACCATACAAAGATATAATATGTTCTTTAGTTGTTCTTGGTTCAGGCATTTTGTTTTCCTTGAGCTATCATTTGTCCAGATGGATCATTTGGAAATAATCCTGCATACTGTTGTGCTCTATTAGGTTGCATAGCAGCAATTCCTTGTTGAGCTGGTGGAGCTGGAGGAGCCGAGGGCCGTGATGCAGGTTGCGTGGCTGGTGTTTGCATGGCGAACATGTCTACTGTTGGTGAATCAACTTGACTTTGTGGTTGAATGTCCTCTTCTTTAGGAACTGGAAAAGTCTCTTGTATTACATCAAACTCTTCTCCTTCAGGAATAGTTTCATAATCAATTTTTAAAGGAACACCTAAAGATAAACCCATAGCGTTTCTAAAAGCTTTTGAACGTATTGGTTTGCCTGCGGCTTTAAGATATTCATCAAGTAATTTCGGTTGCGTTAAAATATCGGCCATAGCTTCATCTATTGCAATCCCAGTATATTTTAAAAGACCAGTAAACATTTTACCTTCTCTACTTAGAGGTCTAAACAGTAAACCTCTTGCCATATCAACAGCATATTGAGGTATATTAGCTGCCTCTTGTAGACCCTCCGTCCCCCTTACTACACGAGAACGAGTCATTAAGTCAGTCGCTTGCTCAACCTTTTTTAAATTTTTAATATACTGTTTACCTGCATCATCATTAAAAATTGCACGTAGGGTTTGACCATACCCCTCATCTGAGGTGTCTAAAAATTTTTTAAGATTTTTATAGGATTGTGGTGTAATATTTCCTCTATCATCTAATATTTCTCTATAAATTCTTGCATGTACTTTTTCTTTAATTTGTTGCACGACCTCTGGATCATCTTTTAAAATATTCATAACACTACGAGCTTGATTTGGATTATTTTTATCAAACAAATAATCATACACTTGACTTGGCCTTGCAGATGCAAGTTGCCCTTTTGTTGATTTTTCAATGTTTTTTAAAACTCTTTCCGCTTTCTCTTTTGTTGTTTTGTTAACTTTAGTAAGGTCACCTAAAGCATTTATTCTTGCAAAGTCTCTGTCACCAAAAAACTTTTTGACAGCATAGCCATAACCGTCTTCTGAATCCATAAACGCTTTATGTTTGTTTGGATTAGGAATACCAGTTTCTGGATCAATAACCTCTCTTCTGTATTTACTCTCTACTGCATCACGCATTGTAGATATTGCATCAGGTCTTGATTTTAAAACATCATAAGTAAGATCAACATTTGTTCTATCCATATTTTGAGACCCTTTTTTAAATACTTGTTTAAAAACATCTTCGTCACCTATTTTTACGGAGCCGTCACCAATTTTTACAACATCACTTAAAGTGCCCGCAAATTTATTTCTAAATGTTTCGTATTTTTTTGATAGTTTTATGTAATCTTGCAACCAAGGATCATCAGCTCCAAGCTGATCACTAAATTCTTGTCTATAAGCTTTTTCTAATTTTTCAGGATATCCTGCGACTCCAAAATAATCACCATCTTTTCTCATCAAAGATGTAATCGTTTGTTTAATATCTTCTAAACGTCTCTCTCCTGCTTCTAATTTTATTTTTTTACCTTGTTTATCTACAACTTTTAATTTTCTTAAAGGGTTTTTAACAAGTTCGTCTATTTGTGTTTTTGGAATATCATTAGCCTCAAGTAAATTTTTTAAACGTTGATACTCTTTTACTACTGGACCATCTTTTGCAAGTTTTATTGTTCTATTACCTCCAATATTAAACAAAGATGCATATTCATTTGCGAAATCTTTGCTTTGAGTTTTATAAATATCTTTTATTATTCCACTTATTTCAACTCCTTTTGCTTTAGTATCACCAGATGCCAAATTTACGGTTTGATTTGTAAGGTTTTTTTCAGCATTTTGCATAGCATCAATTGCTACTTTTCTTCTAGGTTCAAGTCTTTTTTGAATAACTTTCTGAATCATCTTACCTATATTTTCTTTATGCTGTGGATTGGCACCAATAAAATCATCAATACCTAAATTTTTTGCGTTCAGTTCAACATATGCTTTTAAAGCATCTGCTCTTTCTTTATTAAATGTGTCAAACCTACCTTGCAAGCCATACTTATCATTATCCTCATAACGTTTTTGTTTTCTAAGGTTTTTTGGATTATTCATAATTTCACCTAAGGAAAAATGAAGTTTTTCTTTTACATTAGCTAAACCAAGTGTTTCATTCATTTCATCTAATAGTTTTTTTGTTTCTGCGGCGTTAAGTTTGTTATTTTTAATATCTTTCACTATATTTGGATTGATTTTATGACCTTTGACTACCCCTTTAATTAGATTAAATGTTTTCTCCATAGTTAAGCCACCAGCAGTAACGGCTGCATTTAAAGTGTCAAATTTACCTTTTTTTTTCAACACATCAATAAAACCATCGTAGCCTTTATTTACACCATAAAGTTCATTACCAAGATAAATACGAGCAGCATCGCCAAATGCAGAACCATAGCCTGAACCAATACCCGCACCAACCATTGATCCAAAACCCGGACCAAAAAAAGATGCTCCAAAAGAACCTAAAGCACCTGTCGTTCCACCAGGCAAACCTCCCTCTAAAGCACCAATTGTTGTGCCAGAAGCTATAGCAGTAGCAGGTGTAGAACCTAAAATTAAACCCATAGTTGCACCAATTGCATCTGGTACCATCACAATAGCATCTCCACCCATACCCGCAATACTTTCCAAACCCATGCCTGGAGGATTTAACAATTGTTTTTTACCAGTTTCTGGATTCATAAAAACATACTCTCCAGTATTTTCTTCGTAGAAAGGTTTTACGTCTTGCCCAAACCTAGCTGATAACACATTACTTGCCGCCTGTAATTTATCAGTATCTAAATCTCCTAATGATTTTGCAAAAGCAACTTCCGCTGCTCCTTCATAGGCATCTGCACTAATATCATTTCTTATTGCTATCTCTTTAGTAGAATAATTAGGGTTAATATCAATTGGATCATCTAAAAATTCTGTGGGAGAAAAAGCCACATTATCCCTTTCAACTGACTTAGATGCAAAATTATCAAAGAAATCTCTATATTTAATATTTGATACTCTAGGAATTAAAATTTGATCTCCTTGGGGAGTTAATGCTTCAAACGGCACATTTATTGTATTATAAGCGTGTTTAGCTATTTCAAGATCATCCATAGTTTGTAAGTTTGGATCAAACTTTGAAAATGCCTCAACATAATTTTTTTGACTTGCAAGTGGGCCTTTTGGATTAAACTCTTTGTAGAATTCAAAGTAATCTGTGTTTGGATTGTCTTGTAACTCAAGTTGATACAAATAATTTGTTACGTCATGTCTATTTTGATTAGTTAGATCAGGATCAAGTTCCATCGCTTGATCGGTGTTTTTGTAGACATTATATCTGTTAAATTTTCTTTTTATATTTGATACAGTTTCAGAGAAGGGGTTAAGTTCTCCTAACTTTTCTAAATTTTCTTTAGTTGCTTTTGTCATTAGTAAGTTTGTCCTTTACCTTTATTTGTATCATTACCTTTTGGTTTTGGCTGTTGACCAGGTTTTAAAATTTGAATACCTGGTTCACCAGAAGGTAATGTACCTTCTTTTTCTTGTTGACTTGCTGGTTTTACTTTTATAGGTCTGTTTCTTTCAAAAAGATCTCTATACATATTTAATTCTTTGTATTCTGATGGTAACTCACCATATTTTCTACGCCATTCTTCCATTGGATTGTTTAAATCATTATATAAAGTTTCAGATAATTTTTGTCTTAGTAAAGTTGGTTCTGAAACATCACCAATTGAACGCATTGCATTCTCAATATCACTGACAGAAAAACGTCCTCCTTCTTCTCTTTGTTTTGCTTTAGCATAGGCTAATTCAATAACTAAAGACTGCAAACCAGCGTCCAAAGTTTGAAATCTCTTACTTAGAGAAGTTAAATTAACTTGAGAGCCATCAACACCCGTCTCAAATACTGCTTGATCACCATACTGATCTTTTAATTTTTCTTGCATCTGACTTATTTCAGAATTGTAAACACTTTCAGGAATATTTAAACCTTGTTCATTTCGTGTAAATTGGTTTTTTATGAAAGCGCCTAATCCAGCAGTCAAAGAAGAAAAATTAGCAGTTTGTCCAGCTCTTGCACCTTCATTTATATACCCTAAAGCTTTATCACCAAGCTGTGCAAGATTAAAAGATTTTTTAAGTCTTGCTTCAAGTTTAAGTCTTTCTTTCATATCCGCTTCATATTCTTTTCTCTTTAGTGAGTCTGCAAAAGCAGATTCTCTTGTGCTAGGTGGTTTAACATATTTTCTTTTATACCCTGGAACTTTTTCTGCAAAATAATTATCTCTGAATAATTCATTAGCTGTTATTTCAATGACTGTTTGATTTGAATCATTAGCAAGCATTACAGATGTCCTACCTAAAAATCTTTCTTGATTTTTTGGATTAAAGTTTTTAGTTGCAACTGACATGACGTTTGGGACACCCTCTTCATCAAACTGCACTACATCCATAAATCCTTTTTCTTCAGTTATAGCTTTTGTATGATATCTTGGGTCATAAGCTCCCTCTGGTATATAAATATTTTTACCCTTACCACCATCAGCTCTTGAGTCAAAGACCCACATATTTTTACCTTTTTTTGTTTTTGTAGCAAGTAGCTCAGCTTCAGCAGCTTTTGTTTTTCCATATACACTTGCAAAATCACCAACACCGTAAGCAAAACCACTTGATAAGGTTGCTCCTGGTTGTGCTAGTCTTCTAGCTACTAAGGCAGCAAACATCCCTAATTGATCATCTCTACTAAACAGTCCCTCTGATTTTACTTTTTCTTTTTCCTCTTCTAATTTTTGAATTCGTTCTTGATCATTTTCTAATCTTTGTGCGTTTACACGTTGATCAATAAAAGTAGTATTAGGATCTTGACTAGGTCTTTGTTGGTTTTCTTTTTGAATAGACATTATACCTTGATCAAGTTCTTGTTCAAAACGTTTGTCTTTTTCTAAAGCATTTTGATTATTTCTACCACTAACTATACTCTCAGTTATATTTACATCCTGAGTTGGTGTTCTTTCTCTAACTTCAACATTCTCCTGCATACCAGAGGGCCTTGTTACAGTCATTATACCTTGATCATTACTTGGTTGACTTTGATTAGCCATAGCCAACTGTTGAAAATCAATAGCAGCACCAGAACGAAAACCTTGTGGTTTGTTTATCTCCATGTACTTTTTCTGAAATAAAGGTCTAAGTAAAGTTTTATCCATACCTTAACCCATCGGTTTTAATAGTTGATATGCAGCATAAGCACCAAGTCCTGTGGAAGCAGCTTTGGCTAGTGGATCTATACCTGGTGCAGTCGTTTGAGTTACAGTAGATGCAGCAGTTGGTAGAGCTGTCATTATACCTTTTTGAAATTCTATTCTTTGATAAGGCTCATAGGCTCTTGCTACTTCTGTTTGTCTTTGTGCTGTTAAAGCTTGTTGTGCTAATTGTTGTTGTACGGCTCCTGCTCTTGCCATTTCTTGAGCGGCACTTGCACCAGTCTGAGCTTGAGCAGCTCCTAAACGACCTAATTCTGAGGCTCCTTGTAAACCTGCTGTCAATACTTGTCCTTGTTGAGTTTGTGCAGCTCTAAGTGCAGACTCATACCCTTGTCTTTGAGCATCACCTATTGAACGTATTCTACCCGTTTCAAGTTCACCCATAGCAACCCCTTCACGACCTCCACCAAAAGCACCTGCTTGAATAGCTTGACTTGAAAGTTGATTACGGCCAATCTCAGCTTGTCTATTTATTTCATCAGTAACATAACTTTGATAAGGATTCATAAATCTCATTATGTCTGGACCTTGTAAAGCAAGTTGTTGAGTGCCTAGCACTGAGGCAATACCTTCTTGAAAGGCCTGTTGACCTACTGTTCCTAAATTAGCTGCTGCTTGAAATTGTTGTTGTTGAAGAGGAGAAGGCCCTGCAACTTGAAACTCTGGTACTGGAATGGGTACAGAAGCTAAATCTATTGCTTCATCATATAATGCTAATTTACGAGCCTCAATCTCAGGTGCTTCCCTTTGTGTCGTAGTAGTATTTGCTGGAGCGGCAGGTGCAGGAGCAGGTTGACCTCCGCCACCACCACCTTTTCCATATTGTCTTAACCCAGTGTGTTCATTTATTGTTCCTGAACCACCTGCAAGTTTTAACAATAAGGCTTCATCTTTATTTATATGTGCAAGTTCAGTATCTCCGCATGTCCCTTTACCTGCAATCTCTTTGTAGAGAACATTTAGTAACCAAATTTTAATTTTATTTGGTAATAATTTAAGCAAAAATTTCATAAGCATACCCTGTTAATTTCATAGTTTGTTTTTGTTCTTTCAACACTTTTATCCATCCTTTTCTTCCGCAACACTCAATTATATCAAGACCTAAACTTTGTGCATATTTAATAAAGTAGTCCTCTATCTCTTTTAAATACTTACACACTTTTTTTCCTCCAATAAATAAAAAACCTAACACAACTTTTGCAGGGTAATAGACTTTTTGAGTAACAACAACAGCAGTAATTTGTTTTTTATGTGTAACTAAAAACATAGTCATTGTACCTTGTTTTAAAAGATTGTAAGTAGTTTCAACAGTATGACGTCCGTTTGTCTGTTTTACCACTCTTCCAATCCAACCTTTTACTCTATCCCAAAACACATCTATACACTCTATATCAACTTGTTTTATTTCCATCATTTACAATATCATAAATTCTTTTAAATTGGTCTTGTTGTTTATAAAAAAACTGAGCACCTTTTCTTCGCATATCTTTAAAGTCTTCTGGGTTAGCGCCTTGCATAATACCTGCCCCTAAAACAGCATCCGCTCTTGATACAAATTCACCATCAGCTAATTGTGCTAACATAGTATCTTCATCTTTGTCACCATTACCAGAACCATCCTCAACATAACCTGTAGCACGAACATAATTGTTTGAATCTTTTTCATCGTGATCTGATTTACTTGGTAAGTAGTTTACTCCACCTTCCCTAAATGAAGATAAGCCACCCTTATTTGCATACATCATTTCTTGACGATCATAAATATTTTTAGGTGTTAAAGAATCTGGATCTCTTTCATACTCAGCTCTTTCACTTAATGGTTCAACACGTGCTCTTTGACGTTCATAAGCTTGTCTGTATTCCTCTTCTGAAAAAGGACCCTCAGCCGTGGTTCCATAAGCAGGAGTTTTCGGTTGACTTGCTAAACTTAATAAAGTAGCACCACCACCGATTGTCGTAAGTGGGTTTTCTTTTATATATTGACCTACGGCAGAAGCACCTTCACTTATTGGTGATACAGGTGCTGAAACTAAATCTGGTTTTACAACTGACTTTACTGCACCTGAGGCGTCTGTTACAGTTTTAAACATTTCTGGAGTACCTAAAGGTAAAGGTAAGCTACGAGTAGCCAAGGTGTTTAAGCCAGTACCTGCTACTCCAGGAGCTATTGAGCCTGAAACTCCCGCTCCTAATGAACCCGGAGTTGCTATAGCAGTTCCACCCGGGCCTAATATAGCACTTGTCCCTGCACCATAGGATGCGCCCAATTGTGAAGCGGCTTGACCAGCAGCCGTGGAACCTGCTCCTGCAGCCGTGCCTAAACCTTGTGTTGCAGCGCTTACGGATGCACTTGTTGGCGCAGCCATTAATGCCTTAATACCACCCGCCCCTAGTCCACCCAATAAACCAATACCTAATGCTTTTTTAGTTGATAAGCCTGCAAGCTTAGCTATTCCAAATGCGGCTGTACCAACCATCAATCCTATTGCTAATGGACCTGGCATAAAAAAATCTCCTTAGTAATTACTTAGAGTTTATTTTACTCTGATTGTGGAGGTTTTTCAACCACCTGCTTGGTCATCTCATCATATAAACGACCAGTATACTGAAACTCACCAACATGTGTGATGTAATCCATAATGTAACAATATAATTTACCACCTATATTTTTCCATAAACGGCAGAAAGCAAAGTCTTCTCCATAATATCTTTTGCTCTCAGTATCATAATAAGTGTCAAAAAAAGCATAGAAATGTGGTCTGTCTTTAAACTCACCATCTATCACAGTTTTTTGTACAATATCCATATTAGGGTAAGCTTTAATTAATTTATCAAAGACTTGTCTTTGTATTAACATACAACCAGTTGGTGCGTGTGTAACTTCAATAACACCCTCTTCACATTTGACGTCATGTTCTTCATCTTCTAAAAGTATTGGATATTGATTTATATGAAATTGGCATTGTTTAGGGTTTTTAATAAAATCACCTTTTATTTTGTCAATGAGATTTTCCCATTTAGCTGTTTTAATTGGATACGGTTGTGAGATTATTTCTTTATCTTTACTTATCATTTTAAATATGCTTTCAACATCAAAAGCAATATCAGAGTCAACAAACAAAAGGTGTGTATAGTCTGTTTGTAAAAAAGCACTCACACATAAGTTTCTCCCTTGCGTAACTAAAGAAGATTTCATTAGTTGAAATGTAACAAGTATATCTCTTTTCATACATTCTTTTTGTAATTCAAGCATTGTTTGCGTAAAGTGTATGGATACTTCACTATGTACAGGAGTAGCTACAAAAAGTTTTATTTTATATTTATCGGTATTTTTTGATTTATTGATCCAAAGTGGCTTATTGTTTTGCATCTAAAACACCTGTAAGAAAATTTGTCCATTCAAATGCCTTTTTTTCCCAACAATAAAACCTTTTTACAAAATCTTGTTGTAAAGATAAATGTTCTCTTATCATAGGTTCGTGGAGCGTGTCCCGTGCTACTTTGATAGCTTCTGCAAATTGAAAAGCAAGATTATTAAAATTTGTTTCATAGTTGATGTATATAGGAAACTCGGATCCTGTTTCATATAAAGCACCATAATTAGTCACAACACAGTACAAGCCAGCAGCCATAGACTCTAACAAAGAGATGCATGATGTTTCTTCCCAAATACTTGGATAAACATATAAATGATAGTTTGGTAATTTACTTAATATAAAGTCATTTGGTCTATATCCAATATAATTAACATTTGGTAACTCTTTTGCTTGATCATATAACTCTTGGTAATTATGATCATTATCTTCTTTAAACTCATCTCCATAAACTTCACAACTACTATATACATCAAGCTCAATATTCTCACCCTCTAGATACTGCATAGCTCCTAACAGAACATTTAAACCACGCCAAGGTGTATTATGATGTATAATTCTAAGACGATCCCCTTTATTGTAAGTGCTTGGTTTGGGAAAACTTGTCACACCATTTTTAATAACATGACATCTGTCGGTTGGTATATTAAAACACTTCCTATATTCTTCGTAATTCCAATGTGAATTAAATACATACCAATCATATTTAGTGTGATTATTTTTATCATCAAACCAAGGTTTAATATTAGGTTGATCTGGTGCATTTTTCTGCCACAGAATATTTACTTTATCTTTAGACAAAGGTGTTTTTTCAGGAACAGATAAACAAATTTGAACACCTTCCAACAATTCTTTTTTAACATTGTCGATTAAAAAATTATGTTGAAGTTCAGTTCCCCCTAGAGGATTCAATCTGTTCCTCCTTCAATATCCAACTGCGGTACGATAATTGTAACGTCCCTTTGAATCTCTTCTTCAGTTGTCGCAGACAACTGATCTTTGACATCGAACTTTGCTTCATTTTCTGATGCATATACTTTTCCAGTTCTTTTGTTGGTAATCTTAGTTTTCGATTCGCAGTGTATTACTTTCATATCAAAAAATAAGGAATATTAAAATATTTATTATTATATATGTTGTCATACTGTTAAATTTACATAATTAAAAAATAAAATCAACCATTTTCTTGAGAACGATCAATAAGAGCATAGGATATGCAACCTGTTATTTGATTAGCCGAACCTGCTTGTATTTTAAGAATGTCACTAGCTTCAAGATTTAAACTATCCTTGACTAAATTATCAAAAGATTTATTAAGCTGAACATTTGAAATTTCAACATCAGCTGACCCATCAGATTTTCGTAAAAATAAATCTACATCTACATTGCTTGACGCCTCATGACTAGCTTGAACTAGTTTTACAATAATAGTTGCATCTGATGGACAAGTTAAAATTGTAGTGACATCAGTGGTAGTAAGATCAAATGTTTCACTTTTATATTGTATTGTCATGACATAAAATAATTAAATGTATCTTGTTCATTTTTAATATTAGTTTTATAACTAAAATTTAACTGATTTACAAGTGTTGATAATGCTTGGGTAAGTTGCCTTTTGTCTTCAAAATTATACTCACTTTTTAAATCTGGTAACATTAAATTTATTTTCATTATCTTCTCCCATCAGGCTGAACGTCAGCACGAAAAGAACCAAAACGCCAAGTTTCATCTGTGCTTTCATTTTCTATCTTTAAAGCTGCAAAACGTCCGCGTGCTCTTGTATCAATTTTATTTGTTGAGGCAGTTACAGTAAACGGACCTAGACTTGAGGAACTTTCTGTTTCTGCTGGAAAATCTTTTAACAATAAGGATACTTTAGCATTACCATCTATTTTAGCAAAGTCAGGTATAAAACGTCTAATCTTCAGAAAAAACTCACCTTGCGCACCTTCCATATCCAAACTGAAATCACCAGATTCAATAAAAGCAGGAATAGCTGTTTTACTACCAGCACTATCAACCTGATTTGTACCAACTTCATGTTCATATAATGTAGTAGCTCCATAAGTATTTGTAATACCATTTATTGAAAAATTAGGTGTAGCTGTTGAACTGTATTGTGTTGCATAAGGATTATCAAATGTAAACTTATCAATATACGTTGTTCTATCTAACGAACTTGTTGTCCATACACCTTCTCTATAATTTAATGTTACACATCTATCAATTACATCAGAACCTGCTTTTGGATAGAACCAATTTATCTCTGTGAATAAACCATTGAAACCAGCAAATATAATTTCATTTTGATTAAAATTAAAACCAAGATCGTTAGATGTCTGTGTAGTAAATACGAAGTCTTCAACAGAGCAAGGTATTTTTTTTACACCTGCGCCATCATAAACAAAGAAACCACCAGAACGACCCATCCAGTAAACAACACCATCAACATGAATGATTGAATGTTGTGACATAGCTCCACAGTTAGTACCAACTTGACGTATAGAAAATGTAAAAGGGGGCCCAACAAATTGCATTATATAGGCGGACGTATCGGTGACAATAAATGTCAAATCTTTAGCACGCACAGCTCCAACAATTTTTGATCCAGAGTCTAGTTGAAAAGTTCCTGCTGTGTTTGTTGAGGTTGGTGCATAAGTTGTTCTGTCTTCTTGATCTGAAAATCTAATAAACATTTTGTCCTGTGAAGCTGGCGTTCCTATTGTAGTCTCAGTGCCTAGATGAATAAGATGTCTATCTGTATCGGATACAATAGTATGAACAGATGATGTTGGGTTTGTTGCTACAGCTGTTGCTCTTGTGGTTAATGCATTAGAGGCCGATGGATTCCATTCAAAACTTTTACCATTTCTTACAGTCGCAATAAGTATTTGACCATAATTGTCTAATGACCAATTTCCAGGCTCTAAAGTGGTTGTCGAGGTTGTGCTTGCTTCACCCCAATTTTGTGAGCCACTCCATGTGCCAGTACTCCAACCAAAACCTTGTGTTTGAATTGTGGGACCTATTTCTTCATAAGGTGTTGTTGTTGCTGATCCAGCAGCTGTTATACCAGCCCCTGATTCCACAGCAGACATGGTAATTGTAAAACTATTAGCAGTTGGAACAGATATTATTTCAAAAGGGTTTGTTGTGAAATCAGCAGTTGCAAAACCTGTACCTGAACCGGGAAGAGTTACGCTTGTAAATACAACATATTCACCTACAACTAAATTATGAGAAGTTTTGTTTACAGTAACAGTAGCTGATCCATTTGTGGTGGTAAACGTGCAAGATGTTAATGCTGTTCCGAGCGGTGAAATGTCATAAAAAGCACCTTCAAAATATAAAAACAACCCTTTAGTTGTTCCTATTCCTATATACTTAGTTCCATCAAGCGCCGACCAATTATGAATATCTCTTGCAACTCCTGGCAAAGTATTAGCTAAAGGTTGAGTCCAACCACCCATTTTCTCTGGCTCTCCATATCTAAAACGTACAAAGTCACCATCTGTCCATTGGTATTCAGCTGTTGTTTTTGTTAATTGTTTATTAAAACCAGGTTTAAAAGGTACTTTGATTAGAGGCATGTCACCTCGCAGTCACAGGACTGGTTCCGTCCCCAACGAATGGATTAGAGGCAAATGCCATATAAATATAAGTTCCACTAGAATTATTATTGGAGTTTAAAGTGTTTCTAATTTTAAAACCATTTGATAATAAATCCATAGTTATTGATGAAAGACCAGATTCTGCATCTGTACTATCAGCAAGTAATGGTGGACCGATTGGATTTGCTGGGTATCTGGTACTATCAATTATTGACCAATTACCACCAGTGCTAGAATCTGTCCGTTTAATTAGTAACCAAGCTGGTCGGAATCCTGTGTAAATCATCGGCCCATCTGTACTGCCGTTGCCCTTGAAGAAACCAATTTTACTAAAGCCATCTACACTATGCCAACAATAAGCTAACATATTATAACCATTATAATTTCCTATTTCTGAAGTTCCAACACTAAATACACTATTTGTTGGTGCTGTATTATTCCATGTTGCCGCACTTGCTGTACTTGCAGTTGTTTCATTTAAATATAAAAAGTTATTGAATCCACTAGGGTCTGCTGTACAACCTACAGCAAAACCAGCAACTGAACCAGCATTACGAATCCGTGTCATAACCCACTCTGGTGCTGAAGATAACCCATGTCCAACTGTAGCATTAGCACCCGTTCCAACATATTTTACGATTGAAAAGCCAGCAGTTGTATTAGCTTGGACAGTAGAGGCAATTGAACCATCAGTATTACTTGCAGTAGTACCACCATTTGCTACCCAGTTCCAGCTTACAAAAGATTCACCAGCTGTATTGATTGCATCACTATCTTCAATTTGCTGACCACCTTTTAAAAACTTTTGTAAACCATCTACAACTGTTGACTCTATACCATCAGTATTAGATGCTAAAACTAATTGTTTACCTCTTGAACTATCGTATAATTGGTGATTGTCAGCAGCATCTCTGTTCTTCGTCCACACTAATCCACTTATGCCTTTAGCTGTTTCTGGTAGGTTGTCCTGTTGTAAGGTAGAAAAACCAGTTGGTGGAGTATGTGCAAAACTTTTTTGACCAAAATTAAACTCTCCTACACTATTTGAATCAGACCTAACAGCACAAGGATAGAATTTATTTATTCCATTTGCTCTATGACACCCACCAATTGCTCCTGTGCCATTTGCTGGATTAGCACTATTAAACCAAGTGCCGTTCTTACCACAATACCCTTTGCCACTATCTAAATCCATTGCAAACATTAAAACATCATTAGTTGAAACTGTTGTGTAATTTACCTCTTCAGTATATCTGTGGTCAATAAACCAAGACCCAGCAGAATATTGTCCAGATGCACCTGTTGATAATGCCCCAGAAAAATTACCACCTCCTTGTGTGCCACTAGTACTAGCTTGTGAACCTCCAGCACTTCCGTCATCTTTCCAACCCCATAATCCAGCACCAGTGGTTGTGATTTTTACTTCCCAATACCATTTACCAGTTGCCACACCAAACCCAGATTGTGCTACTGCTTGAGCAGCACCATTTGTTGTTCCTGTGCTAACTATTAAATTACCATCAGTTGCAGATGTGCCAGAATTAAAAGAAGCAAATGTGTTAAAGTTTTGAGTAGGGCTACTGGTGGTCTGATCTGTACTAGCTAAATTTGTGGCTGTGAAATCATTTGTATTTCCACTCGTGTCATCTCCGAGTGATGAACTATCTTGAAACTGTAATCTAAATCCATTAGTGCCATAAGTAATACCAGTTAATGTTTTTGGAATCCAGCGATTTGTGCTTGTATCGGTGATGCCAAAGGTTGAAGGTGTATGTTGTGTTCCGTCTACAAAGTTCATTTCAGCAAAATAACAATCTGGTGAGTACGCTGTGCCACTTAATTGTCTACCAATACTGAACTCTGTTGTAGTATTCACATCTGTATCTGTATTTTGAGTTGGATAATTAGCTGTACTCCATGAAGTTATTTCATCACCATCAACATACATTCTTACTCTGTTGGCTTCGGTTGCTTGAGTTGTGTCTACAGCCAAAAGAATATGATAAAATTTAGAGGTATCTTCAAAAGTTCTGTTTGTTACAAGAGAATCAGTATTACTTCCTCCATCAACTTGTTGGTATTGTAATCTATCACTTGAATCAAAACTAAACTGAGTACAATTGTTAGCATTTGCACCATGTTGAAATATTAATTGTAATGATCCTATATTACATCTTTTTATCCAAAAACTTAAAGTGAATGTATCTCTGTTTGTTTCTGAAGATGGTGTTCTACTCAATTCTGGACTATCATCATCATTAAATATACAACTATTAGCAATCGTACCATTGTCTGTAAAAGGTACGAACTTACCGACCCTCTGCCCAGCTCCGTTGCCTTCGTAGATTATCGGAAAGAAATATTCTTCGCCATTTGGTATTGTTGGTGTTGCCATGTTAACTCCCTATATTCTTTGTACATAGTGCTAGATAATTTGTTGGTGGTGCATAATAGAAGTTACCCACTCCATTACCATCTGCATTACCTTGTGCTGTTTCTGTTCCACCAAAAGTTCCATCTTGTCCAAAGTTCCAACATACTATTGAACCACCATAATGACTATTGCCAAAAATTACATCATCAGCAAAAGCTATTGTATTAGCTTCATTACTTCCTGCTGATGGATTTCCACTAGCTTGCCATACAAAAGAACCACTATTATTATGTCCAAACCAAATCTTTTTATTATCCATATCAATAGCGAAAGCACCAATTTTTCCATCACCAACAGCATTACCCCAGCTAGAAGTATCAGTAGCATTTTCTCGTCTAATACCATCAGCACCAAAACCAATATCTTTATCACCACTTGTGTTACCAGGATTTAATCCAGAAGTACTTAAATTTTTAATAGTATTATAAATTCCCACCATTGGATATTCACCTACACTTGCATTATTATATCTAATCTCAGCATACCATTTTCCTGTACTTGGTAATAATATTGATGCACCACTTCCAGTAAATGCTGAGGCAGTTGATTGTAAATTACCATTACTTAAAGTAATACTTGAGTGAGTATTAAGAGGATTCATTACACAAAAATTATTTGTTGGTGAGTCAGCCATTTGGTCATGTGAGGCAAGTCCACTTGTTGTTAAATCATTACCACTTCCCGATTCGTCATCACCCAAATCACTTGCATCTCTTCCATCAACAAAAAATCCTCCTGTACCATAACTACCAGAATATTCTTTAGGAATCCAAATCCCGTTATCATTGGTTTCGCCAAAGTAACTAGGGTCTAATGCTAACCCATTTACATAATTCATTTCTGCAAGGTAACCATCAAAATATTGACTTGTATTACTAGAACCAAGAGATATATACCTACCAAAACCAATCGCAACATTAGTGCCTAAAATTGAGTCTGCATTCTGAGAAGGGTATTTTGGTGATGGTGATGCTCCACCAAAACTAGTTACTCTTTGTCCATTTATATACAACCTTGCTCTTTCTGTTTCTATTGCATTAGCAGAGTCGTATGCAAATACGAGATGATACCATGCTGATGGGTCACGAAAAACTTGAGTAGTTCCTAAATAAAGAGTATAAGCACCAGCATAATCTTGAATAAACAATGTATCATCAGTTTTAAAAAATATATCAAAAGTATTGCTTGTGTTAGCACCACTTCCAAACATTGTAACTTCAACCCCAAGTTTAGACCTTTTGAACCAAAAACTTATTGTAGAAGCATCTACATTACCACCAGCACCATAAGTTCTTTGCATATAAGCACTATCAGCAGCATTAAATCTAATTGATTGGTCTATTTGGTGAACGGCTGCACCTCTAACACTATTCGCTCCTAGAATTAAAGGCATTTAGAAGTCCTCCAGCTTTGGAAACTCCCCTAAAGGTCTTGTCATATCTGGATTTTCTTCCGTTCCAGTGTTGGTATATTCATAAAGAGTTTTTAAAGCATCAACATCACTTGCATTATCAATTTGTGTTTGCATTTCATTACACTTTGTTCTCACTGCCGCTCTGAATTTTGCTATATTTGTTGGAAGAGTATAGTCAGAAACTTCACTTGCTTTAGTAACATACCAATCAGTTTCGTTTAGGATATCACGAGTTTGTCTGTTTATTTCCTCTTTTTTTACTGTCTTTAAACCTTTATTAATAATTTTGTTACCATTTGAATCTAAAAGATTTTTTCCATCTGCATCTTTAACTTCCACATCTATCAAACTATGTGCAGTTGCTTTACCCCAAGCCATTTTAACAACTTTATTTGTATTATCTACAGTATAAGTGTGATCTGTATTTTTGTGAAATTCACCATTTTTATAATTTGTTCTGTCTTGATGTACTGGGTATATACCTATTTCTGCTAATTGCGATTTACTCCATTTTGAAAAAATACCGCTTGGATATTGATAATCTCCAATTTTTATTGCTTTAGCTCCGTTATAAATTTCTATAACTTGTTCATTTTTTACCTGTGCCCACATATATTATCCTAACTTAGTGTTAAATTTAAATTTCTTCCTACTTCAAGAAATTTTGAACCATTATAATAAAACACAAACAAATCACCTTTTGCAGCAGTAGTAGTCAATGTTGGTGCGGTGTCTGCGGTGAATTCAAATATTGCATTGAAGGTTGGTACACGACTTCCTGTGCCATCTTGAATTATTAAAAGCGATACAAACTGTCCTGTTGACCCATTTGTCGGTGCTGCAAAAGTTCTATTCCCACCTAAAGTTACCTTTGCAACAGGTGCTGCTTGCACATCCCAATTTATTGTTGCTCCATCTGTTAGTGTAACTTCAGGAAAATAAGCAGCATCATTAAATACAAATTTACCATTACCTTTTGCATTAAAGTTTATACCCACATTAGAATCTCCACCAGTAGCTGCAAAACCAGGATTGCTACCAGTAGCTGCATTTGTAATTTCTAATTCATTTACCGCACTGGCTGTTTCTTGAAATACTAACTGTTCGTTTCCGTTTGAATCAGCGATAAAGCCAGCATCTGCAAATTTAGGCTTAGTTAAAGTTACGGCACTAACACCACCACCAACAATTGTTCCTGAGTTTGTAATTGTACCTGAAAACGTTTTATTAGATAAAGTATCTGTTGATGCTGTTGTAACAATTCCTGTATCAACGATATTTGTTCCGTCTGAATATAGAACTCGTTTTGTTTTATCTGCTGCTGCAAAAGTATACCCAGTGCCACCTACAGTTTTAAATTGCACTGTGTGTGCACCAGAAGTTTCGTTTGATATTATGTAAACTTTTTCAATACTATTTGGAATAGTTACTATTTGGTTACCTGTTATTGTTCCTGATAATTTTATTACTGCGTTTCGAGCATTGGATACTGTCGCATCTGACATTAGTAAAGCTGTTGTTTGTGCCCCACCTGCAATTGAAACATCTTGATAACCAGCAATCGCTTGTTCAAATAATTCAAAATTGTTATTTGTTTTTGTGCCCCAAGTTCCTGAATTAGTACCTGTAACCTGAAGTTCAATTCCTAAACTGTTTGTATATGAAACCATAATTATCCTTTCAATGTATTATAAGCGACTTACGCCGCTTTATCAACCTCTGCCCAAGTTGAAGTTGAACCTCTATTTACTTCTGCCCATCCTGTTATAGCAGTGGTGCCTAAACTAGATGTTAAATTAAAACCATTTACTAAAATTGGAGTGCTCACTACATCCGCAGCATTTCCTAATGTAAGACTTAGACTTAATCCAGTTAATGCTACTTCTTGACTTGGTGTTGCTGAGAAAGATCCGAAAGATAAAGTGCTACTTAGTCCCGTAAGTGTAACATTTGCATCAGCTGTAATTGAACTTGAACCTATAGCAGGGGTTAAAGCAATGCCTGTTGCCTCTCCTACATTCGCTTGTTGAACAGCTCCAAGAGCAGATGTCATTGTAAGACCACTTAACGTTAAAGTGGCATTAGCATTTTCTCCCCAGTTACCTTGTCCCCAAGTATAAGAACCCCAAGTGCTAGACATATCTAACCTTAACTAATTCTTATAATGGCAGCAGATGTTGTAAACGCAGGAAATTGAATTGTAAATGTTCCAGAGGTAGCTGACTTATCAGAACCAAAATCCAGAACAGCTACAGCAGGATCCCCAGATGCGGTATCATTATATATCAAAGCTCCTCTTGCCGTCAAAGTAACTCCAGTAAAAGAACGATCTGCAAAATCAACAATTGCAGTATTAGTAGCAACTGAAGTGCCTCCGTTTACTAAAGCTCCACCACCACTTGCATATTGACCAGTATTTGATACTTGGTTATCAGTTGTAAAACTTGTTGTGGATTTACCTAGAGTAGCGGAATTTGTATATAAAGATAACTTAAAACTATTTCCTCCAGATTGTTTGAAGTTGTGTGTTCCTTCAAGCAACTCTTTCTTAAATGAGTTTGTTAGTACACTTGTTGTTATAGCCATATTATTACTCCATAAAATTAAGGTGAAGGTGACTGTATGGGCAATCTTGGAACGCCTTCTTCATACTGTCCTCTTCTACGTTGTCCCATTTGCTGTAAGGCAAATGCTTGAACATCTTCATTATACTTATCTAAATACACTTTGTATAGGTCTGCTGGTCCTTTAAGATATCTAAAACATTCAGTTAAAACACCATTCAAAAGCATAGCTTCTTGATAAGTTGATAGGTAAGTATTATTAGATCCATCAAAGTGTGGTGGGTCTATTATATAATTAATTTGCACTGTATACTCCGCATTTGGCACGGGCGCTAAAACAATAGTAAGATCATCCCAATTAGCATAATATTTAGGAACTCCTGTTGAATCAGATGAATTGTACTCTGATATAAAACTTGTATCTCTTTTTTCTAAAAATGTTCTTACTCCTGAATTTGTTACTTGCACTGAACGTAAATAAATTAAATCAGAGGGCATCGTTAGATATCTTTGTGAAGTAATTGTGTTAGATGTAGAATACTTTCTTAAATCGTCATAATCAACTTTACCTGCAATATCAATTTCAACATGTCTTATAAATTCATCTAAAAGACTATCTGTTAAAACATTAGAATCAACCTCTGTGTAGTTACGTACTTGTGTTAAAAAATTTGCATGGCTTATTGACATATTTAACTCACATTTATTTGTCCACCCATACCTGAGTGATTAGAACAATAATAATATAAAGTGTCTGGAGCATCACCTGCTACAGAAATTTGAGTATAAGCTCCTGACGTACCTGCAACGCCACTTGTAGTCACTCCTGTCGTGTATGGTGAGCCACCACTATGTGTTCCATTGCTTGTGGTTGAAAGTCTTAATGGGTGATTATCATTTGTGCCTGCCGATTGATCAAATTTATAAGTTTGACCTCTAGTAAAGGATAAGGTGTTCTGTTGAACACCATCAATAAAATAATAATTACTGCCACTTACATTTGCAACAGTTGTGGTTAGTGTCGTTATAGTTTCTGTATTTACAATACTTACATTACCAAGTGACAGTGTTGCATTGTAGCTTTGAAGTTCTGTGCCTAAAATACCTTGACCATCAGTTGGTCTCATACCAGGATTTGTAAGTAATCCGTTTGTAATATATAAAACAAAGTCACCAGTATTATCTGGCGTTCTTGGTCTAGCGTTTGCTAAAGCTATTGCATCTGCCTTAATATGTTTTCTTCTTATCTGAGGATGTTTTGCTTCAAATTCAGACTTGTGAACAAAAGAACCATTCCATTCTTTGACCATTTCATTATATGGAAAAGCCATACCAGAGCGATCTGAAATTGCCTGCGCATATTTGCCTCTTGCATAACCCACTATTTAATTCCTCCAAATTTAAAACCTCTTATCGCTTTTCCTCTACCTTTTATTTCACCACCTTTATTTAAAGTTTTAGGTTTTATAAATGAAGCAAAGGCTGTTTGTGGACGATTAAGTGGCCCACTTGTTTGTTGAGGTGAGGGAGAAGTTATTCCTAAACTTGAATAAATGTTTTGACCTGTTAACTGATTACCTTGGTTAGATGAATAGACATTTCTGTAATCGTGTCTTTTCTGAAGTCTTGCTAACTCCCTTTGCGCTTTATCATATTCAGGATCTCCTGCTTTTGCAGTACGAGTATTTGATACAGTAACATTTTTAGTTCCTTGCTGTCTGTAACTTGTACCATCTGAACCAACATAACCAGCAGGATTTGACATAAACCCTGACTGTGAAGCTGGTCTATAAGTAGCACCTTTTGGTATTTCTGTTGTGGTTCGAGCCACACCAGGTTGACTTCCTGCCAGTCCTGGGGGACCACTACGTCCCTCATAATAACTGTAAACAGGTACTTTTTTAGTAGAAGTTTCAGTTACCTTCAGAGCATCAATATCTTTTTGTTTTTCACTAAGTTCTTTTGATAAATTTCTGTAATATCCTTGAGTAGGGCCATAAGATTCTGTATCTACAGGATATCTATAGGTTAATCCAATTCTTTTGTCACTTTGTAAGTCTTCTTTAATTGTAGCAAATTGTTCATCTGATGGTTTTGCATACTGTTTTTGAATATCTGCAATGTACGCTGATCTTTCAGCAGTAGGCATGTTTGCTGTAGCTTGCATTTGAGATTGAGCAGTTTTATCGAATTTCTGAAGTAAATCTTGATCATCTTTCAGTCTGTCTCTGTAATTTTGAATAGTTGTTTGAAGACTTGGGTATTTTTCTAACCCAGTTAAATAACCTCCATTTTTCATTTTTCTCATTCTAAAATTTTTCATCTAAAACCCCTGTGGATAATATGTTTGTGGCGTTATATATACAGATGTTCTTTGACCGTCTTCATTTAGCGCTCGTGAAAGCTCATCTTCGTATATCAGTTTATTCTGTTGCACTACTTGTGGATTATACTTCATAGACAAGTAATACGCCAAACCCGCTACCATACAAGGTATAAACCTAAACACAACATCTGCTGTATTTGTATATGCTCCAGAATCTTCAATTCTTTTTAAATAATAATACTTTAAATATGTATAAGTTACAGCATCAGGTGTTTGATATAATGTAATCGTAGGTGTTGTTAAACGATCAACGTAGTATTGACTAGGTTGTCCCTTTGACCCTTTATTTGGTAAAGCGGCATATTCACTCCTACTGATCTTTGTCAGCGAAACATCGTTGGTAGTGGTGGATTGACCCGTAGTTGTACTTACGTACGCTTCCAGTATGTCGTTCGCATTTGTCGGTGCTGTGTAGGTCGCTGTCCCTGCTGTCAGTAGCTGTTCTTGGTTTGCTACCTTCCAAAGGTGCACCCCGCGGTTTCCCCACTCTGAAAAAAGAATATTTAAACTTCGTCTTGCCGATTTTAAATCATACCCACTGTTGGTTCTTGCAGCACAACGTTCGTATGCTTCTTGAATGATATCATCAATATTGAGATCAAATGAAGTTGTTTCTGATGTGGCCATAATTCATCCTAACTTCTGTGTATTTTATTTGGATCTTTAACACCTTTAATTGCTAACCCACCAAATTTTTTTTTCTTAATGTCTATTAATTCAGCAGATCCTGCTACTGTTGGTGCAAGGGCTGCGCCTATAACACTTTTTTTCAAACCTGCTTTAGGGTCTAACACTTTTCTTATTAATTTTTTAAATTTTTTATAAGACATTTTGTCTATTTCTTTGGATGTTTTACCTGAATGTCTTTCTAAATATTCAACTCCATCTTTTAAGTGTGGATCGTCTCTTGCGTCACCCTCAAGTTTTAATTTATCTCTTGTTTTAAAAAAAAGTTTGTCTTTTTTATCCATAATTCATCCTAATAAATTGGTGTTTTCTTTTTAAAGCCACCCTTTGCCATTTTCACGCCCACAGGGCCTCCGTATTTTTTTTTCTCCATGTCTTTTAATTCTGCTGAGCCTAACTCACTTGGTGTAAGAATTCCAATGACACCCATAGTTTTACCTAAAACTTTTGCAAGGTTCTTATTTTTGGATAATCCTGTTACAGGTGCGTTTTTTTGTCTTTGTAAAAATTCAGGTATTTTTGGTTCGTTTCTTTTTTCCATAACATAAGTGCTTAATTTTTTACCACCTTTGTCCCCTTTAATATCTACCTTACCTTTTTTAAGTTCTTTTTTAAAATTTTTTTCTGCCTTTTTTTCTTTAATAAATTTACCAAGGTTTGCTCCCATAGCCTCTTCAATAGCCATACCTCTTTTTTTTTCATAACCAGATAGTTGCCCGTCTTTGTTTAGATCAGCTTTTTTTGAATTTTTAAGTTCTTTTTTCATAGTCACAGTATATCGTTATAATAGGTTTGTATCAACATCCCCTTGCTTGCAAATGTTTTAACATTAGTAGGTTTACCACCAACTCCTTGCGCCTTTGATCTTTTTCTTGCAACTGCACTTTTCTTTTCAGATTCAGTCATTCTTGAGGCTTTTGAAGCTGGTACACATTTAGGGTATTTTCGTTTGGAACCACTTGCACTTTTACGACCACATTCTTTATGACCTCCACCTTTCTTTTTAGAACCGATGTCAACCCATTTTTCGGAAAACCATTTTTTTAAACCACTCTTGGCCATTATTTTAATAAATCTTTGTAGTATGCCTGAGCTGAAGAGTTCATTAAATTATCATCATCAACATCTACTGAGATTGGTGAACCCATAACCTCGTGATTACCTACTTTGTTAAAGCCACCCTCTGCCTTTTTAAATCTACTTTCTGATGCTTTTTCTGCATCAGTTTTACCAAATTTAAGACGTTTTTTTCCTTTGTCTTTACCATAAACATTTTCCATTTGTAAAACGTCTATAAAAGGATTTGGATATGATAAAATTTCTTCAGTATCTTTCCCTTTTTTGTAAGTCACTGGCCCTCTTTTTTGTTCCTGTTTTCTAATTTTTCTACCACGATAACCAGCCATTGCCTCACGTCTTCTATTTGGGTCTTTTAAATCATCTAGAAAAGAGTAATCATCTTTAATTTGTTTACCCTCACTTGCTTTTATCATTGCCCCTTTTTTAACTGGTTTAGGTCCTTTAAAATCTTTACGTTTTACACCGCTCGGATCTTTTACTTTACCTGCACAGATTTTCGATGCATATGCATTTGCATAAGCACTTGGGTATACCTTGAATTTTCTTTTTGCGGCAGCTTTGCCTCTAGCACATAATTTTGTCATAACTTATACTAACACCTTTCTTTTCTTATTTCTAGTCTTCGCAAACTTACGTTTTTGTGAACCATCTGTTATTTGTTTTTTCATTTGTGATCTTCCTATTGCCATGGTATATACCTCGTCTTTCCGTCAGTATCTCTGTAAGCTTTTAAAAATTGTTTTCTACATTTATCAGTATACGATACATGCACCCATCCACTTTGTGGATCAGACTCTTTATAAAACTCTAAAATTAACTGATCATATTTGGTGTTGTTATTTATCCATTGAGCTAGTTGTTTGTTATCAACTCCATATATTTCAATATCAGCAGCCTCACCTTTACAATGTTGCGATTTACTCGATGAGCCAATAGCTTTATTGAGTTGAGCTGATCTAAAACCTGAAGATATAATTACTGGTTTTTCAAAACGATTACGAATAGGTTGTAAAACGTTTTCACATAATTTTTTTAAAGATAATATCTCTTGCTGACTTGGTTTATTATTAAAGCCTAGGCGTGTTGCCATTTGAGACTTGGTCAGTTCTGCTAATGAAAAATTTTCTGTAAGTTGCATAACATTTATTTATAGGTAGTGAAACAACAGCCCATAATCCCCATATTGCTAAAAATAATATATATCCTGAAAATAATATAGAAGTTATTAAAAAATCCAACAAAGGCTCAAAAGTACGCATAATACAAATACTATATAATCTTTGTTATCAATATACAAGTTTTTAATTAATTCTATTTTTTCTTTTACTTTATTTAACATTTCCATCTCCTTCTCGCCTGACAAATTCTTTTGTTTGGCGTTTTTTGACAATTAATATTATGCATTTTCATCTGCCCTTTGCTTCTAGAACAATATGACTTTCTTCGTTTAGCTGCTTTACTACCTTTTTTAACTTTACCAGTAACAGCAGTTTTCAACTTAGAGCCGGGGTTTAAACGTCTGTACGCTTTTACCCCAGCTTTAGTCATTCCCGCACCCGATTTTGTAGACCTATAGTTTTTTTTGTTGCGAGCTGGCATTCCACCTTTCGCTAAACCAAAAAGGTCTAGATCATCATAGTAACTATTATCCATTGTCAGTATCAGCTGTAACTGGTGTTACAAACACAGTCACTGAAGTAACATTAGCAATTGTTAAATGCATATCTGTTTTAAAAACAATACCATCAAGAGGTATATCAATTTGATATTGATCTGCTGCACTACTAGCTGGTGTTGTAATAACTAATTTTTGTGTACCACTTCCTCCTCCATCTTTGAATGTAAGAGTACCTGCCGAAGCATGACCAACATAGTAAATTGACAATAATCTTGTTCTGCCAGATTGCACTGTTCCTGTTGTTGTTAATGTTTTTGCACCTACATCAGAGTTCATATTAATCTCCTATTATGTAGTTGGTGAATCAGATGATAAACCAAAAAACTTTAATGCAATTACACCTCCAGCACCAGCAGTGCCAGAAATAACAACTTCAACTTCGTCTGCTGTTTCTGTAGCAGCAGTTGTTGTACCACCTGACATTCCAAGAACGCCGTTACATGGAAAGAAGCCTTTGAAACCTGTGCTATTGATTGCCGCAGTAATGCCATCAACAAAACCATCTGTATCAGCATCTGTACCAATATCAACTAAGTTCACTGCGTTAGCAGCAGCACTTGTAACAGTAACAGCTACGCCCATTGGAATAAAGTTTGACGGAATACCAATTGAAGCCTCTTTGTGAGAAGTTCCTGTTGCTGCGATAGTAATTGAAGTAGAGTAAACAGACAAAGTCATATCATTTGTTACTGTACCAATACTGTTTTTAATTATATTTTTAAATCCATTTTCCGAACGAACTGGACCTGAAAAAGTTGTATTACCCATTAGTTTTTCCTAGTTAAAAGATATAGTCCTCTAGGGTGTCTGCCAAGTCAGTCTATATCAAGTTTATATTATCTTGGTTTTTATATTATACAAAAAAAAAGGGGGACTCGTAAGTCCCCCCTTCTAATTTATTTCACCACTGAAACTATGCAGCTCCAGGTGAACCAAAGATACCTCTTGGATCAGAAAAACCAAAAGAATATCTTTCTCTTGCTTTAAATCTGACGTTACCAGTATCAAAGTCACCTTCGATTGCAGTTTTGATTGGCGCTCTAACGAATTGTTTCATTCCGTTAGGAGCATCAGTCATGATGAAGAAAGCATCAGTATCTGTTAGATAATGATTAACTCTATAGCCTTGTGGGATCATACCCATAGAAGCCATAGCGTTGATGTCATTATCCGCAGTACCAACTCTCTGAGGTGATCTTAAAATTCTTTCAGCAGTAAACTGAAGTTCTTTTGGAATAATCAGTTTAACACCTTGCATTGCAATTTTAAGTCCTCTTTCATCAACGAAAGCAGCAATATCAATTAGAGACTGCTCTAGTGATGTTTCAGATAAGTCAGCAGCAGTTGATAATTCATTTGCGAATGTACCACCAGTTGCTAACGAATGAGCTGTGGAACAAAGTTCAACGCCGTCACCACCAGCAAAGCTACTATTAAACGCATTATTAAGTACGTTTGCAGCTTTTACTTGCTTAGTGTTAGCCATTGATCTTGCCAATGCTCTTGTGTATCTTGCAGCTAATCTGTCGTACAGATTATCTTCAATTGCTTCCTCAGTAATAGCAAAAGCCATAGCGATTGTTTCGTGAGTGTATCTCGCAGTAAAAGATTCGGTTGCTTGATCAAATGCGACCCCTGAACCTTCTTCTTTAACTGGAGCACTACCGAAACCACTTAGCATTACTTCTTCTTCGAAAGCTCTATCAGATGCTTCTGAAACAAAAATTTCTGCATGTTCGTTTTCGTAACGATTATATTCTAAGCCAAAGAGAGCATTTAAACCAGGCTCTAGCTCTTTGACCAGTTGTGATCTTGAAATAGCCATATTATATCTCCCTTATACCCCAGTATCTGCAGCCGCTGATGGCGGATTCAGAAAATGGTTTTGAATACGGACAACAATGTTTGCGTTAGCAGCCGTTGTGTCCTCGTTGTTAACATCTTGGCATATATCTACAGCTTGAAGAGGTATAGCATTCGTTGAGTCTGCTGTACTTGTATCAAGTTGTACTTTAGATATACCAGTTACCGTGTTCCCAGTTACATTTGTCGTTTTATAACCAATAAACAGACCTGCTCTTGTAAAAGCATCATCTGAATCAACTAAAAACAATGTATTTGGGTCATCAATTACATTAGCAACAATATCACTAGCGTTTACACTACCAGGATAATGATTACTGAATGTTGGTTTGCTCGTTGTTGGGTCAGTGTAAAATACACCATTAAACACACCAATAGGTTTTACAGCTCCCGAACTTGCAGTAACATCATAACGTTCAATGTTACCAGCTCCAGTTGGGACTACCAAGTCACCTTGGAAGATTGCTGTTCCGTAGTTGGCTGCAATAGTATACCTATTCTGAGCACCATTCCATGGAGCACCGTTAAGAGATTTATAAGGTCTAAGACCAAACTTTTCACTTACATTTGCCATTTAGATTCTCCTTAAATAAGCATTAATATTACAGCGATGGCTTTTATCAAAAAATTATTCTGACTTACGACCACCACCAAAAGTTACACGAGATTGTCTGTTAATGTTAACAGGCATCTCTGGTCGTTGTTCCCTAAGAATGTCTTGATCAACAGCTTTTACTTGGTCAGCAGTTTTATTTTGAAAATACTGCTTGCGTTGCTCGACTGTTTCTTCAGGTATCCTTGCCAACACAAGGCCACCAACCCCGATCAACCCCTGATATTGCCCTTTTTGTATCACTGGATAATCATGATCACCGAGTGTGTTTTTAATTTCTTCGGCTCTCACAAATTCCCATCCCTCTCTAAGCTTTTTAGACACATTACCTGTATCTTCTTGACCCATGAGTTCAGTTCTTATCCATCTGTGCACAAATCCTTTAGGTGCAGGAGGTGCGTCCAAACTTGATGGAGGAGTCCAAGGTTTACTTCTTACTTCGTGTTTTTCACTTGAACTGCGTGTGGTTCTTTTAATATCATTCATATTCTTACCCTTTCACGTGCTTTGCGTATTCTTCTAGTGGCACTCCTAATTTTTTGGCAATAGCCACCTGTGAACGAGTGAGTTTCACAGTCCTGCGTCCTTCCTGTTTACGCCCCGCAGAGGCAACAGTTTGAACGGGTTTCTTTTCACTAGCAAACTTATTTGGGAAATAATCCCTCATTAGTTTGTTTATCTCATTGTAATATTCATCTGACTCAGAGTCAAACCCTTGCTCTACTAAATCTTGGTGTATACCAAAGGCTGCGCTAGTCATGACTTTATCATTACCAAACCATTCATTTTCTTTTGCCCATTCTTGAGCACGAGGACTTGCAGGTTTGGCTTGTTCTTGTGTTTGTTGTGGTGCCTGTTGTTGTAACGTTTGAGTTTGTTCAATTTTTTCAGCTTTTGCTTGTTCTTCTTTTTCTTTTTTTTGTTCTGAATGTATGCGTGCTTTTTCTTTTTCTACAGCTAATTGTGTAAGCTTATCATTTGCTTCCATGATTTTATCTGTATCATTATTTTCTATAGCTGTTTTTAGAAATCCTTTTACTTGTTCTCTTTGAGCATCTACACGAGCTTCAAATTCTTTAAAATAATTTGAATCAATATTTGCTAATTTTTGATCGGTAGTTTCATATTTTTTTTGTAAACCTTTAGCAAAATCAAGAGCCGCTCTTTCTCTTCTTTCAGCCTCCCTGTATTTACGTGTAAGTTTATCAATTCTTTTTTGAACATTATCAGATAAATCTTGTAAATTATCTTCTTTATTTTCTTCTTTAGGCTCTTCTTCTTTTTGAATTACCTCACTTTTAGTTTCTTTTTTTATAGGATCAGTATACCCTAAATCAACTTCAGGGCGTTCCACCTTTTCCTCTTTAGGCTCTTGTGCTACATCAATGCTTTGCTCTTGAACATCATCTGTATCTAACTCTACTTTATTTTCTTCATTCATAATAAATTACTCCTTAGAATAATGCGAGGATATCCTCGGGTTTGTTAATAGTTCCTATGATTTCATCATCATTTAAAATACGATGCTCACCATATTTAGTCTTAAATCGAGCGCCAGCATACCGTCCATAAACAATAAACTGTCCCTCTTTACACCACGGTCCAGTTGGAAATTTTTCTTTGTCTTTATAACAAAGGTCACCCATCTTCACTACCATACCAACTACTGTAGTCAGCTGTTGTGTTTCAAGAGTTTTTTCCGTCAGATAAAGACCACCTTTAGTTTTTTCTTTTGGCTGATATGGCCTTACTAAAAGTCTATATCCTACTGGCTTTGGTAATAATTTTAGATATTCTTCCACTTGTTTTGCACCCTTTGGAACTAAGGGTTCGTCAACATCTTTTTCAGGTGTGACTAATTTAGTATTAGGTTTGATCAATGTCATCTATACTATTCTCCTTATTTTGCAGGTCTTTAAGATCCTGAAGCAACGATTCTAATCCGTTGAGCTTGCCTTTAGCATAGTGTAGTTGATCAAGTTTGTCTATACCATAACAAATATGGTCTTTTGTTTTTTGAATTTCTTTTCTTATATAGTGGCGAATTGATTGTAAGGTATCTATATCAAGCATGTCTTAAATGAGACTTAGGTCCAAGTTTCTTTCTGTGTGTAAGTCCTTTTTTGTTATACCTTCTCTTTGTCTTTTTTGCAATTACTATTTCTACTTTTTGAAATCTTTTTACCATAACATACCACTGGTGACTTATAATCTAGTATACGTCTTTTTCTTGAAAATCTTTCACCACTACAATCTTTTATTTTAAATATATCGGACAAGTTTGTAACCCCATCTATTTTCAGATAGATCCCAAACACGTTTTGTTTGATTAGGTATTTTAACCAAAAGGTTATTAAATTTTACAAAATTTTTAGTTAGTAACATAATAATCTCCTATAAAATATAAAGTTAAAAACAACAACAAACCTATCAAAAATCCAAATAAAATTTGTAATGTAAACCACAATACTCTGTCAATCTTGGTAGCCATACACAAATTTAGTGTGGGGACTCAGTCCCCATCACTTTATTTTTCAGCACAGGCATAACTGTTAATCTCAAGACCAACAGAAATTTCTGTAATTATAGGTTTAGACCACATAATTAACTCCTAAAATTTAAAGTGCTGGTTGTCCTCACGACCGCAGTCCACTAAATATATTTTAATCTATTTTTTGAACTTGGCAATACTCTTCAACCCAAACGATCCAGCTATGCTGGCTAAAATTCCGTACGATATCCAATCAGGACAATCGTTTTTAAGAAATAAAAAACCCTGTTGCATATATGGTTGAAAAGCAGGTACGAAGGATGCAAAAATTATAAAAATAAAAGTTAGGGTCCAAGCTTCGTCTTTCCACGAGCCGTCTGCGGCTGACATGGCTTTATCTTCCCAAGATCCATCCTGTTCAATTTTAGTTTTTGTAGCTTCAAGTTTTGTTAACTCTACTTGTGATTTAAGCTGAGCTTTTTTTTGTTTTCCTTCAATCCAGGTTTTAGCAAGACTCGCTACTGGACCTAATATTGCTGTAAGCATATCTACTCCTTTTTATAAATAATTTTATTGTCACCTTCTTCAGCAACATTAAAATTATAAGTCTTTAGGAGCATATCCACAATACCCATCTTGATGTGTTTATAATCGTCAATGATTATTATAGATTCCTCGTCCATACGTGGGATAAAAAACTTTAACTCGTCTAAAACAGCATGTGTTGTATGTGGCCCATCAAGGTGAGCTACTTTATACAAGCCAAACATCATACAATTCCCATCTACAGAAAATTGATGACCCTTACCCATAGTTTCAAAATAATACTCATCTGTCATATGATAAAAATCAAACTCTTGATAGTTTTGATACAAATAAGAAACAATTCTTTGTTTCATGTCTTCTGTATAATCAGCAGTGGTTTGTTCTTCATCATCACAATGTTGATAATATAAGTTGTTGTAAGGATCAACAGCAACATGCTTGTAGAAGGGTGGGTTTTTATCCCTGATTGAATCCATAATTATCTTTGAACCCAAACCTTCTCTTAAACCAATCTCACAAGTTAAAACAGCTTTATCTATTTTAAGCTTACCTATGTGTTTAGTAAGTAAATGGTATTCTGAAGAGTCGCCTTTTATTATCATTTTAAATAAGGTATTGTGTCAATTATTACTTCCACAGAATGTATCATAATTTCTATAATACACAAAACGATAATTATATTTACTAGTTTTTCAAGCTTATCTGACACCTATAAACTTTTTACCTTTGACTTGAATATCAGAGATTCCCTTAATATCACTCTTGACTCCGTTTTCTCGGTGTGGGCAACCACTCATACCGCCTTCTTTTAATCTACTGGATCTACGTTTTGCAGCAACTGTTGCTTCTTCAGGTGTTTTAAAAGTTTTAACTCTTCTTCCTGTTTCAGGATCTGTTTTATTATCTTTGTATAATTCAATTAAAAAATCTTCATCATATTCTTGACCCTCATACATTGAAGGCACGTTTGTATAACCTTTATCAGTTTTAATTGTCTTTGAATACTCAGACCTTTTAATTTTTAAGAAAGGATTTATGTCATATCTTTTTCTTTTTTTTAGTTTAGGTTCTATTAGTCTATCTTCACTCATTTTTTAAATCCTGTATACCAAGTTTTACTGCATTCAAGCCAAGTTTCTCATCTGCAATACGTATTCTTTCTTTTGATGCATCCTCAGAATCTTCTCTTTTCATTTTATCTAAATCAATACGCTGTTCAAACTCACCAGCTTTACGTTGTTCTTCTGTCATAAACTCACCTGATTTTCTTTGCATATCCATAGCACGAAGATCAAGTTCTCTTTGTTTTAATTCAACAAGGGGATCACCTTTTTCCGTCATCTCTTCTGCTTGTTGTAATTCTTGTGTCAAGGCCATGACTCTCAAAGAAACCATAGAATCAAACTCAACTTGAAATAAAGCTGGATCTGTTTTTTGTAATTCTAACAGATCAGGGCGTTCTTCACCCATCATCGCTACAACTTGTGCTCTTGCTTTCATAGAAATGTGCTCTGAAATATGCGCTTGTAGTAAAGCATATACCACAGGATTAATTTGTACCATTCGTGTCTT
>Ga0181404_1000040_pt1 | contig 32835 bp, 56 predicted proteins | sample 27SPOviralmetaG_FD_130133 | JGI IMG/M metagenome (GOLD analysis project Ga0181404, IMG submission 130133) | Marine viral communities from the oligotrophic San Pedro Time Series (SPOT) site, San Pedro Channel, CA, USA - 27 SPOT_SRF_2011-10-25 | ecosystem: Environmental > Aquatic > Marine > Strait... | reverse complement strand
GTTATCTATAGTACCACTTGTATCACCATCAATAGTTATGGTCTTATATTCCCATGTGTTGGCTGTGTTTATAGTGTAATTTTTTGTAATGCCCCTTGCTGTTCCGTCTGCTAGATAGAACAAAACAGCGTAAGTGCCTGTTTCTGTACTTTTCACCCAAAAAGAAAGTGTCAAACTTTTTGCGTTGCTCGTACCAAATTTTAGATGCTGAAGATTTTGACCTTCTATGGGCTGATAAACCCCTGCAATTTCATCTGAGTCTAATGTTGTTTCTGCTGTACTTATGGCAATTTTATGTGAGTTAGAAAATCCGTCAGGTGCATTGGTATCTTGCGAAATTGTAGCAATAACTTGGTCTGTGTTTTCTTGAAACCAAGCAAATCTATCTGTAGCTTTATATTGACCACTGCCTGAAGTGTTAGCACTCGCACCCCTCTGTGAGATGATACACGAACCATTGATGATAAGGTTCTTGCCAGTAATGCCACCAGCATCAGCACTACCAGCTAGGTCTGCAAATTGTCTCGCTCTGCTCATTTACTTACTCCGGCTTTACAGGCCAGACAACAGTGTCTAGCGATTGGTAGGTGTCGGTGATGTCGCGCAGTGCCTGACGATAGGCTGTCCGTTCTGCGGACATAGTAAGGTCAGACGATGCCCACCAATCTGTCTCAGCGATACGGCGATTGCGTTCCTCCCGCAGTAGCTTCATAGGCTCTGCCGCGTTTAAGTCACCTAACGCAATCTTGACGGTACCCCAAGATATACTGCCCCAATCAGCCGGGTCATCGGATAGGATGGCGGTGCCGCTGTCATCGGTGCCAGTGACAATGCGAAAAGCCGCGTTGAAGCTGATGGCGTCTGTTGGCTCATCGCCATACATAACCCACTGAGCGTCCGCGTCTACTACTTTGATTGCTTCTTGTACTGTTGCCATAACTATCCAGCTATCTCCGTCACGCTAATAAACGATGTTCCACGTTCATACCCGACATTATCGAAGTCACCTTGCGTTCTATTTAAAGACCAGTCATATCCATCATATTGAAACACACCTACTTTGTAAGTTATTTGTGATGTACTACTTGGCGTATCAAAATAGGTATAATATGCGTGTTCTCCCGTAGAGTTGGCGTCACTTTGGTCGTAAGTAACTGAAGTTCCTTGCAAAACACCTACTACTCTGTTACCAGAAACAGGGTGTGATAACTTTGTAGTGTCTCTAAAAAAGAACCAAACACTATCTGTTGCACCGTTTTGATGACTCCATTCGCCATTCACCATTGCATCAATTTTAATAATGCTAGATGTAGAAACAGGCGTAATGTTAACAGTTAAATCTGTTATCACGGTATTAGTAGCCGCCGATATAGAATAAGAATTGGTCCCAGTAAATTGTGTGTATTGCACTTGAACAATACCACCAGCCTTTGGATACGGGCGTCCGTCCGTGCCGATAGTAAATGCCGTGTTCGAGTTTGTCGGGTCTTGAATCTCGGAGACTTTTAATATGCTGGTCATCCGCCTATCTCCATTAAAACCAAAACATTTATACCAGCATCATCACTGTTCCAATCATCCCCTATAACTAAAGTTTGGCTATGCCGAGTTCGTGCTTGAAGCCTATATGTTAGCTGGGAGGTTGTGGCTGGACTGTCTAAAAAAATTAGGTTTGCGCTAGCAGAGGTGTTACTTCCATAATAGCCTGATGTAAACATAACTCTACTACTTGGAACACTACCAAAGTCTCCAAAACTACCAGAGCCAATTTTCCGTTGAAATCTAAACTCGTCTTGAAGAGTGGCGTCATGATGCGCGAGCAAACAACAGTTTATTAGTATTTTAGAAGAAGATGAAGCTGGAGTAATAGACAACTCGAAATTTGTTACATCAACAAAAGAAGTGGAAGATGTAGAGAAAAGGTCTGTTTTTTGATACTGCAAAACCTGCAACACATGACCCGGAATATATATCCCGTTGCCGCTGGTCTTTTCATTTATTGTATCTACAAATAATGTTGACATTTTGTTAACCTATTAAGTAGCCGCTAAAAGTGGAGTGTGCTTTATAGTATTCACCTGCATACCCAATGATAGATACATATTGACCACTTGTTAGTTCTAAGTTTTCAGAAAAACTTGTTGTGTTGTCTGAGGCAGTGTTTTCAGCATTAAGATAATATCGGTATGATGGTGTTGCCCCGTTTATTGAAATATAAAAAGAAGAAACAGTAGAAGCATTATTTACATAAAGCTTGCCACTAAAATTATACAGTCCATCTACAGGAGCAGTAAACCTACCAGTAGAGGTGGAATAATGACTGCCAACATTATAATCAGTAGAAGGCATTACAACTTCGTGAGAACTACTTAAAGATTGCCAAGAGACTGCTGTATCATAAGCATAAAAAGCTGGTCTAGCTGGTGTGAGAATGCGACCAGTGCTATCAATAGTCAGCGCGGTTGTCCCCGCCGCGTTGTTAATCTGGTCTACATTTAATATCGAAGCCATGCCTGCCTCACAGTATCGTCAGATTACCGTTGACGGTAATGCTGGTTGATGTATCAATAGTCAGTGGCCCAATCGCCAACGCGTTCTTGGCGGAGCCAATGGTGGTGTTCTGGTCTACCGTCTGGTCGTTGGTTCTAAACACCGCCGTATCTACCGTAGTATTCGTGGTCTGAAATGACGGCGCGGTTATCTCCCCTGCAAAGGTACCGCCAGAAGACTTACTTACTGTATCAGTAACGGTAAACGCACGATAGGCTCTTATAACAAGCTCGTCACTTGCCGCAGCGCCAGACCCCAAGGTAATCGTATCGCCGTTGCTGGGGGTAAAATCTGTGGTGTCTAGATGCACACCATTAAGATACACATCTACATCATTGCCAGAGAAAGACAGTATGGCACCGTTGGCATCCGCACCTGTAAACGCAGTCTGACTAGCGGTAGCAGTGTACTTAAACAATGCCATCGCGTAGCTGAGAGGCTGGTCTATGGCGCGACCAAAGAAGCGGACGGTAATTACATCGCCGTTAGCTGGCGCGGCAGAGAATGTCAGGGTATTGCCTTGGGCTGTATACGCGGCGGACACACCTGGCTCTTGCACCACGTTACCAATAGTCACGATAAGAGCTTCACCGCTTACAACAGACTGCGCTAGTGTAAAGGCTGTGGCGCTTCCATTGCCTGTAAAGGTCTGGAAGGTAATGTCACCTACATTTGGGTCAATGCCTATGTATGCCATTAGTCAGCGTCCTGTATTGTATTGCCGTCTTCCTTTGCCCACTCAAGAATAGCGGCATAGTGGCGGTTGGCTTGGTCAAGTGGAACATCTAGTGTTTCCCCATCAATAACTGCTTTAATATAGATGTTACTGTTAAGGACAGTCGTGCCATCAAAATCATATTCATTCACATATTGTGCGCTAGTAATGTTCATTTATAACTCCGAATCTGCTGTCCAAGAAAATGCAACTCTTTCATTATCGCCGCCACTAAATGAGTGCATAATCCCATCAATATCCCCACCAACATTTCCAACAGTAGAACTGCCATCTGCATGGGTTGCAGTCTGCGTCAGTGTTGCAGAGCCTCTTTTCTGGACTTGAAAGTAATTTGTTTGCCTTTGTACTTGTGCGCCAGAACTGTTGTTCATATAATAAACAGCATCTTTGTAAGACCTTTCATAATACCTCTGACACCTCTGCAACTCATCCCCATAAGACCGATGTTCAAACGGTGTGACCTGTTCGCCTACTTCTAGCTGTACGCCTGTTGTTTGAAAGTAATTACTTACTGTGCCTATTAGGTTTACTTGTCCTGATGGGGCGTTATTAGCATCTGTATCCGACTCCCAAGATGTAGCAAATGTTCCAGAGGTAAAATTCGTACCAGCGGCTAGTACCCAATTAACATCAAGACTACGCCCAGAGTTATTGCCAAATGAACCAGTTGTGTCTCCAGCAAAAGAAATAGTTTTCTTTTCCCAAGTGTCGGCTGCATTTATTGTGTAAGCCGAACAAACACTTCTTGAACTGTCAGAGTTATCTAGATGTACTCCATAAGTTCCCGTAACATTTGATTTAACATAAAAAGAGAATGTTATATATTCAGCATTACTTGTACCATATTTTAAATGCTGTAGATTCTGTCCTTCAATCCTTTGTTGAAAACGAACTCTTTCATCTGAAGCAAGAGTTGTTTCTGCTGTTGTAATTGTTAGCTTAAAAGAACTGCTAAATCCTGTTGGGGCATCTGTAGACTGTGCGTGTGTTACTCTTAACTCTTCAGGGGTACCATTATATGCTGTTTTAAACCTATCTACTGTGTAGTACCCTAGTGATGAAACGCCCGTACTACTCGTACCCCTCTGTGCCACCTGCATCGCACCATTAATGATAAGGTTTCTGTTACCGTGTATAGCGGTGCTGGCAAACTGGTCAGTTGTCAGGCTGTTGTCCGCTACGGAGTTCGCTTGTATTTTACTTATTGGCATTGTACGCCCCCTTTAACAAAAAGGACTTAATTCTATCCATCGGAGCCTTAGAGTAGGTTGAGGTCATCTTACCTAAACGAGCAGCTATAGTCTTCTGAAAATACTTTTTATAAGTTTTTTCGTCTTCTACATATTCAAAATTTGCACTAACGACATTACAGCAAATAATCTGTGCCAATGGAGTTCCCGCAGGAATGCAATATGACTCTCCTACCTCTGGCTCTCGAATCATTGTATTTACTTCCCATCCAGTCGGGGCATCCGCATCTTGTGAAAACATACCGTGAAAAGCTCTTACATTTTTATACTCTTTATGCCACCAACATGGAATAAACAAAACGTCTACATAACCTTCTGGCACAAACATAAATGGGCTTGTAAATTTTATAGAAGCGTGTAGAAAGCCATTTTCGTGAGGGAAAAACTCTCCAAACTGCCTATTATCGTGATGCTCAATATCTATTCCTACCGAGTATTCTTTAGACAATTGCGGCAAAATTGGCTCAAGGTTGCTCACAACTCTTGTCTCTCCATCCACACCTCTGTCTACTAATATATCTGCTTGCGAACAAAGCAGATAACCGTTTTGCATTAAGTTAATAAAAGACGGGCAAGTTTTTATGTTACGAACAACATCTGGGCTGTACCTATTTTTTGATGGCTTCATTTGCCTAAACCAATCAGGCATAGATTCGCGCATCTGCTTTGGTACGAAATGATTTAGCCAAGGGTATTTGTTCAGCATTTCCTTCGCTGGAAAATCTCCCTGTAAAGTCTTTGGCGCAAAACGAATTCTAGTCATTGGCATATATCTCGTTTGGCCTTTGCCAATACTCATCCACCTCTTCGGGTGTTAATTTGCCCGTTGCAGGCTCAGTAAAAGTGGAGCCGTCCCATATGCAACTGGGGTAAAAAGCTTTTAACTCTTCTGTCACTGGCACAGTTACAGAGGCATAGACCATACCGTCAATAGTCTGTGACGCTGGTGGGTCAAGTTCACTGTCCCCCATGACAGAATGAAATACATTGTTTGCAACAAGTATCTTCATTGGAATTTATACCTCATTACTACAATTCCGGGTCTGCCAGATTGCCCCCCTTGTGAGCCATAGTTTCTTGAGCCAGTTCCTCCTCGACCCGTATTACCTGTATTAGATGGATGACTAGAATTCAGTGAAGGAGTTGGGCCGTTCTGACCGTAGGTTACGCTTGTTCCCGTGATATCGTCAGTAATGTCTGTAGTAGAGCCTTGCGTCCCACCGCTCTGAGAACTTCCTGAGAATGTTGTCCAAGGGCAACATCTATTTCCGCCGCCGCCATTACCGCCTTGAGTTACATTGCTGTCAAAAGTGGTGTTCCCCCCCACTGCACCGCCGTAACCGTAACCACTACCACCACTACCGCCAGAGCCAACAACAACAGCATATGTTTGAACAGAAACACCATAGTCTGTTGTTTTCCATGCATGACCACCACTACCACCACTAGCCCAGCCGTTTGAGGTGCCGCCGCCGCCGCCGCCAGCGCCAACAGCTAAAAGCTCCGCCAAAACAGCAGAGCCGCTAGGCCACTTGTTTGCTTTTTTATTCACATACTGGCTTCTAAGGTCAAATACCCCTGAAGCACTAGGAGTTGCGGTAACTTGAAAGTTTCCGTTAGACGTAAAGGTGTGAACTTTGTAATCGCCGTCTGTTGTAACGGTGCCACCAGTTGCAGTCATGCTTGACTCTGGTTCGTTTAAGGTTCCAATGATACCGCCGTTAGAACGAGTCATTAGCTAATCTCCTCATAGCTAATGAGACATTCAAGGTCGCCAGTTGCTGACGCCCCGCCGCGAATAGAATGACCTTCCTCTAAATAAATCGCGCTATTCTTATCCAACGCAACAAGGGTTGAATCGGCGGGTACAGAAATCGTGCTTGCAATGCGCCGAGAACTAGACCCATCGTAATGTTCAATGCTTACATCTGCTGAAGAAGAACCATCTACATTACAGACAATGATTGTGTTTACCTTAAACACCTTGCCTGATGATGCGGCGTTTGCCAGCAAAGATGTTGTCAATGTTGTACCAAGAGCCGCGCCTACAGTTTTAGCTGTGATTGTAGCTACATTTACTATGTTTGGTGCTGCCATATTAGCCTCCAAATACCATCGCTAGAGCAATGGCCTTTCCGGGTGTTGCTTTAGTGTTATCTTCCATTCGTGCGTTAAACTGAGACAAACCCCTATATACAACATACACGTTGTTAGTTCCTGATGATGGAGCAGCATCAAAAGTTAATGCTGTGCCAGTAGCCGTATAGGATTTTCCTAAACCCGGTTCTTGCTGAACATTATCAACAAACACCTCTAGCTCTTCACTTACAGTCACACCCCTGTTTAAGGTAAACGCAGTTGTAGACCCGTTGCCACTAAAAGACTGGCTAGTGGGCATTGTGAGCGTGGTCGCTGGTTTTTGTCCTACATATGCCATTAGTTCGCCTCCAATGCGGCTATGCGAGTCTCAAGTTCTTGAATTGTTTTTACTAGCAACGGCACTAGCTTGCTCTGGTCGATGCCCTGATAATCAGGAACAGACCGTGTACCCATAACCGCCTTAGTAACTACGTTGCCTTCCTCACCAAGCACCGCTGGCGTGACTTCGTACTCCTCGTCACGCATACCGTCCTTAGTGCCAGTGATTGCCTCTGGCACAACGTCCTGCACCTCGTGGGCGAGGAAGCCATCGACTGTAGTATCTGCGTCAGCGATAAAGTTAAACCGAACAGGATTGAGTTGCTTTAGCCTGTCAGTTGCGCCAGTGATGTCGGTGACGTTTTCCTTGAGGCGGTGGTCTGATGAGGTGTTGTAGGCTGTTGATGATGTAGTCACAGAAATAGAGCCTACAAATGTAGTGTCACGTCTAAATGCAACCATCTCACCGTTCGATGACCTTCTACGCATTAAAAGAGGCGTTCCACCATCTCGTGAAATTTCAACATTATTTGGCTTTAAAGTAACACCGTCAGTTGTGCCAGAAGCGACATTAACAGCCGAAGTGCTACCCACCAGCAGATTGCCACTGCTATCAAGCCGAGTACGTTCTGTGCCACCATTTGTTCTTAGTATAAGTGACCCACCACTACCTGCTGAGTCAGCGTCAATGTAAATACTTCCAGTACCGCCCTCTTGAATGATTTGCCCAATTTGCGTACCACTCTGTTTTAGCTGTATTCCACCGTAGTTTGACGGATTATCAAGTGTCAGCTTATGGGTAGCACTAGGCGAAGTTGTCCCAATGCCCACTCCATTATTTGTGCTGTCTACATGCAGAGTGTTGGTGTCTACAGTGAGGTCTCCGGCTACTGTTGCAGACGCTACAGTAGGTGTAGCCGCCGTATCAATCTGATTGGTGCCAATCTTGCCTAACGCCATCAGGTAATCTCCAGTACAGATAAAGTTACATCAGCGGCGGATGCTTGACTTGCAGTTATCCTTAGTATATCTGAAGCGTTCATTACAATCTTCTGGTCGCCACCTACAGCCACCAAGGACGAGCCAACAGGCACAATCGCGTCCTTTACAATATGAACATTGTCTCCGTCATTATTAATCAATTGAACAGAAACGGTAACAGAAACGGTAAGTATGTTGGCTATATTTAAGCCAATGATTGTTGTTTCTGTTGAACTGGGACAGGTGTAAACATCGGCGTTTGCTGTGCCCACTGCGGTATCTGTAAATGTTTTAAATGCGTTAGCCATTTTTCTATCCCAATGCTATTGCGAATGCCAACGCATTCGGGTCCTGTTCTGTAAAGTTTTGCGCGGTTCCGCTTGCATCGTTAAATATCATCTTCTCTGCTGGCAACGTACAGAAGATGGTGCGAGTACCAGACGACCAACTAACTGCCGCATCGGAATTACTAGACTGCAATATTGTGGTACGGGCCAAGGTTGTACCAGATGCTGTGTAGGTTCCAATGCCTATCTCAAAGTCGGTTCCATCCGTGCAAGAATAATAGGTGGTGTTGCCATCACCTATTTGACTAAACGCCTCAAAACCACCAACTGCACCAGCAAGAGTATATGTGCCAGTGCCTGTGGTGGCTGTTGTTTCTTTCACGCGGTCTTTCAGAACGAGTGCCATTACTTTAACTCGATTGTAAGGTTCCCAGCATTGATACGGAAGATATCACCCGTAGCAATGGTCTTAGACGCATCCAGTGCACCAATAAACAGAATGTTACCGCTTGAGGCTGCGTCAACAATAAACGCATGTGTCACCGTATTGCTTGTGCCAGTAGAGGCTGCATACTCAATGTTCGCCGCGTTGGTAACTGTCTGCTGGTCAGTTGAGCCAGAAGCCAACGTCCAGCCAGCGGCGTTAACTTGCTGTCTTGCATAAGCACCAAAGGTTGCTTCTGTTAACGACCCGGCCTCTGCATCTGCTACTGACGTTGCCAAACCAACATAAATGCTGTTGCCTGGTGTGGTAAATGAACTGGAGTTGTTCTTAAACAAGAAGTCAAGAATCTTGTTCTCCAGATAGGTGGTTGCTGCATTACTTGTTGCCATTTTTAACTCCTAAGTCCTTGGCCTATCAGGTAAACCCCTGCGATATGCGTCTGAGTTCTCTCTGGCTTCCGCCAAATCCTTCAACCGCTGAAGCTCCTGTGCAAACCTTTGCTCATACAGTTGCATCATATCAGCTTCACCTTTCATGTAAGTATACGCTTCTACAAGCGAACCGTAAAGAAGAGCGTTAGGGGCGTTCTCGCTCAACCATGATGTGCCACTACCCGCACCAGCAGTTATGCTTGCTGGACGATAATAATAGTGGAGTTCTACTGTATATGCTTGATTAGGTGTGGGGCTCAAAATAAAATTATCCACATCAAAAACACCGTAATATCTTGGTGTGGCGTTTGCCCCTGCGTCTATTGAGTATTGTTGAACAAAGTTTACATCTTTTATTAAAAGAAAATCCTCGCTGCCGGATGTTGTTATCTGCAAAGAAAATGGAGACATATAGTCTGACGGCACAGACAGGAACGGGTCATTATTTGTTAAAGTAGATGTGGCGTTCTTACGAAAAAGCTCAAGGTCAACAAGACTAAATATGCGGTCTTCCGCACCGCTTATAAAAACGTGCAGATTGTTCACAAAAGAGGTTTCTGTGTTTTCCGCAAAATCTTTTATAGCGTCTTGCAATTGTGTGTATGTAAATGACATTATTCTATCCTCACAATCGCATTACCAACACTAGCTGCGGGCATTGTAATCGTAAATGTTGCGTTATTAGTGGTGACGTCAGAGCCAAAATCCACCACAACTACAGCTTTATTTGACTTACTGCTGTTGTAGATTAACGCGCCACGAGCAGTTATCGTTGAGCTAGTAAAGGTAACGTCAGAAAAATCCACAAAAGCTGAATTACCACTTGTTGCTGGGGCAACCACAGTAAGGGTTGCGCCACCAGCAGTGTAGCCTGCTCCAGTGACCTCATTAGAGACAGAATACGCAGTAGTGGATGAATTTAAAGTTGCAGCGTTAGAAAACAAAGCAATTTTAAAAGTATCTGTTGTAAAATCGTGCTCTGCCTCAAGTAATTCTTTTTTAAAACTTACGCACATAGCTGTTGAAATAGCCATACTTACTCCTACGGGGTGTTCGCCTGACCACCCATGCCACTATGGTTTGTACAGTAATAATACAGAGTTGGAGCTCCAGAAGCTACAGTAATTTCTGTGTAAGCCCCAGCGCTTCCTGGGGTGCCATTGATGGTAACGCCAGTTGTATACTGAGTGCCGCCACCATGAGTTCCGTTTGACGTAGCCGAAAACCTCAAGGGATGACCTGAATTGGTGGCATCAGATTGGTCAAACCTATAGGTGTTACCCTCCGTCAAATTAACCGTATCTTGCTGAACACTGTCTATAAAATATTTATTACCAGAACCGGGGTTAGATACTGTCACAACAAATGTTTGCGCTATAACAACGCCACCACCTGTCGCAACTACAGTGCCAGCCTTGCCAATACCTTTTGCAGAGGGATTGTATGTTAAAGTTTGTGTGTTAAAAATAGGAAAAGAAACTGTAGCGGAAATAATATTGTTTTCAGGCCTAGGGTTTCTTAACGCCTCCGCATCCGTTCCTCGTCTTTTCGGCTCTAATTGAGGGTGCTTTGGCTCCCACTCGTCTTTGCCCACAAAAAATCCATTCCACTCCATACGCATATCGCTCAAGCGATAGCGAAAACCAGAACGGTCAGATATTCCATATGCATATTTACCAGCGGCAAATTTAGACATTACCCAATCCTGTAGTTTTGTAAGCTTGGGGATATGTTAAATGAGGCTCTGTCTCTGTCTTCAGATAAGGCTCTCGCAAGCTCCTCTTCATAAAATGACTTTAGCATAGTGACTTTATCGGGAGCTTTTTTAATCGCTAGGTAATATGCCAAGCCAGCCGCCAAACAAGGGTAAAATCTAAACGGAACAAATACAGTATTGGTTGTTTTGTCAGCGTCATCTAATCTTGTCAAAACATCAAAAACAAGAGTATCTGTACTGTTGCTCGGTGTAGGCCACACGTTTATTTCTGGCGTTATTTGCCTGTCTATAAAAAACTGGCTAGGGCGAGCTTGAGTATTTTTGTTGGGGATGCTTAAAAATGCGTCACGGCTAATTCTACTCATATTTATGTCGGCCTGAGACGTTCCTGAGCCTTGCCGAACAACCATAGAAAGAACGTCAATAACATCTGTGCCCATAGAATAGGCGGCTGTCCCTTGAGTAACAACTTGAGTTCTCTGCTCAATTGTCCATTGGTTTAGCCCTCTATTTGCCCATTCTGCAAACATTAAATTCATTGAGCGTTTGGCTGTTTTTAAATCGTAACCATTACGCACTTCTAAGCCGCAACGCTCAAAAGCCTCCTCTATATAATCAGCTACGTCTAATTCAAAATTTGTAGAGCCTGAAACTGCCATTTATTTCTTCTTTCTCTTCAAAGACTTAACGCGGCGAGGCTTTCCTGATGGCTGACCAATGCGCTTCTTCTGGGCTATTCTACTACGTTTTTCGGCTGCGGTCATCTCTTTGGATGTTTTTGGGGTTTTGGAAGAAACCCTCTTGCTGGGGCGACAATATGGAGTTCCCCGTTTTTCTCCTTTGCTACGCCCACATGCCTTCCCCGTGCGGACATCCTTCCAGTCCTCTTTGAACCACCGCTTGAGATTAGCTCCAGCTTTTGTTTTTCTAACCGCCATACTCGCCCCATTAATACATAGATGTTGGCTTGTCTCTCATTACGGCGCCGCCACCACGCATCTTCTTTGCTTTGGACTTGTTGCCCCAATTTTTAGCGCCAACCTTACGGCACTTAGCAATTGCACCTGAAGCATAAGCGCTCGGAAAAACTCTGTAGCGAGCTTTGACTTTTTTATAACAAGCATCTTTTGGCATTTTTTTACTCCCCGGCTTGCTGATTTGCTGGGACATCTGCGAGCGTGATATCGGCAATTTTTTTCTCCGAAATAAATTGTTCCCACATAGGCCTAATCATTTGATAATTAGCGTCAACCTTTGCGTGTGTCTCTGCTAGGTCAACCTTCATATCAACGATGCTAATGCCAACCCAGCCAATAAATGGCACAGACAAAGCTGTAAAAAAACCTATCACACCAATCAAAATTTTAACTAGCATTTCCATCTACGCCTCGCCTGTCTCAAGCGGCTGTTAGGATTTTTAGCCGCTTTAGGAAATTTCTTCATTTGACCAGCGCTACGAGCACAGAATGATTTGCGGCGCTTTGCAGCAGCCGAACCTTTTTTAACCTTACCTGTTACAGCAGTTTTAAGCTTAGAGCCAGGGTTTGCCTTGCGATATGCGGCAACACCCTTCTTTGTCATACCCGCGCCTGATTTGGTTTTGCGATAGTTGCCGCCCTTACCAGTAGTCTTGCGAATGGGGTTTTCTTTCTTGCGTGCCATAACTAACCCTGCTGATAAAAAATAGTTAAAGATGTGTTTGCTGGCAGAGTCGCATAAACTCCTGTTTCATACAGAATCCCATCACCAGGAAAAACTACATCAAACGTGCCAGCAACACTTTCATCAACTTCTATCAAGACAGAACCGCTTGCAGCGGTATTGTCGTATATAATTATATTTCCTGATACGCCAGTTTTATGATTTACAACCAAACCCATCAACCGACCACGACCTGACAAGAGGCTTGCAGAAGCGTGAATATGCTTTGTTTTTACCTCGTTGCCAGCCATTTTAAGACAGAAATATAGTCAATATATTGCTTGAGCCTGTAAACGCAGAAATATATGCGCCATCTGTAGCAAGAATTCCATCATCAGGAATATTTAGATGATGCAAACCAGCGCCAAAACTTTGCTGAAGCAATGTTTCACCAGAAGCGCTACCATTTTTAATAGTAAACGCGCCTGATGCTGCGGCATATATGACAATCTGACGAATACGAGAGCGAGCGGGGCCTACAATAGCCGCACTGGCTCCTTGAGCATGGTTAAAGGCTTTTACTGGACCAGCCATAATAGCCTCCTATTAAGCAGCGGCTGTCGCGCCAGTGTCCACACGGATGTAGTTTGTTCCGTCAGAAAACACAAGGTTTCCTGTGCCATTACCTGATGACTCAGAAGCCTTCAAGGCATCAGAGCAAAAAATAATACGGCCTGTAGTGGTGGATGCTGCTGGTAGGTCAGCAAAGGCAATGCCTGTAGATTGAAATCCGTTAGTTGAAATAATCGGACCTGAGAAGGTAGTGTTAGCCATTATAATCTCCTGTCGTGGCTAGTGTCAGCCGCACCATGCGACTGTCAGGGATAATTAACTATACAATAAAAAAGGGCGGCTGTGAAGCCGCCCCTTTTCGAACATTTGTTCGCTTTATGCGCCCGGTGAACCGAACACTGCGCGTGGGTCTGAATAGCCAAAGCTATAACGCTCACGAGCTTTAAAGCGCATGTTACCTGAATCGAAGTCAGCTTCCATGCCTGTAGACATTGGAGTGCGCTCAAAGTGCTTAAAGCCATTTGGCGCATCTGTCTTGATGAAGAACGCATCTGGGTCTGTCAAGAAGTGGTTAATTGTATAACCCTCTGGAAGCATACCCATGTTACGGATTGCGTTTACATCGTTGTCGGCTGTGCCTACACGCAGTGTAGATTCTAGCAGACGGTCAGCAACGAACTGGAGCTGTGGTGGAACGATAAGCTTGGTACCGCGCAGGGCGATAATCAAGTTACGCTCATCAACGAAAGTTGAGATGTCAATTAAGGCATTCTCAAGTGAAGTTTCGTTAAGGTCAGCAGCAGTTGATGGCTCGTTACGGAATGTACCACCACCAGCAAGTGGGTGGTCAGCCGCGCAAAGCTCTTTGCTGTCACCACCAGCGAAGTTGCTGTCAAACGCATTGTTTAGCGTTGCGGCAGCTTTAACTTGCTTGGTGTGTGCCATTGAACGTGCTAGTGCGCGTGTGTAGCGTGCACCAAGACGGTCATATAGGTTATCTTCCATTGCTTCTTCAGTAAGCGCGAAAGCCAATGAGATTGTCTCATGTGAGTAACGAGCTGTGTATGCTTCTGAAGCATTGTCGAAAGATACGCCTGCACCTTCTTGTTTGGTTTGGGCGTTACCAAAACCTACGAGCATTACCTCTTCTTCAAACGCACGGTCTGATGATTCGGTGTCGTAGATTTCTGCGTGTTCCGCGTCATAGCGGTCATATTCCATGCCGAACAATGCGTTCAGGCCTGGCTCTAGTTCTTTAACTAGCTGTGCTCTTGAAATAGCCATTATCTAGTCTCCTTATGCCAAGCCTGCTGTGCCAGCGCGCAGCAAGTGGTTGTTGATAACGACCATGACGTTTGTGTTTGCACTTGCTGTGTCACTGTTCTCTGGGTCTTGCGAAATATCAATCGCTTTCAGAGGAAGTGTTGCAGTGGCAGCACCTGTTGAAACACCAATTTCAGTGCGTGAAAGCCCTGAATTTGTGTCGCCTGTGCCAACAACAATGTCAAAGTTTCCAAACAAATCCGTTACAGGAAATGCAGCGTTACCTTGGATTTCGTAAACTACGTCTGGCGCGTCAATTACGAATGCTTCAATGTCAGCAGCCGCGATTGAGCCAGGGTAGTAGTTTGAGAATGTTTCCTTACCAGAAACAGGGTCAGTGTAACGGCAGCCGTTGAACACACCCAGAGCAGCATCGGTTTCGCCAGCAGCTTTAACGCCAATTGTTCCAGCGGTTAGTGCTTCCACTAAGTCGCCTTGGAAAATTGCGCCAGAAGCATTGTTGGCAATGCGATAGCGGTTCTGTTGGTTCATAAAGGCAGAGCCGTTCATCATCCGCGCTGGGCGCAGACCAAATGCAGCGTCTTTATTCGCCATTTTGAACTCTCCTTACGAGTTTATTTTTGGCCCCTAGAGCCAAAAGTTACTTGACTTGAGCGCTGTGGATTTAGCTTGGGCATAGCGGAATTAGATTCACGCATCCAATCTCTATCTACAGCTTCCATTTGATTTTCTGTAACGCTACGGTAGTGTGCGTCACGCTGTTCCACAATCTCTTCAGGTATTCTGGCAAGAACCAAACCACCTACGCCAATTATGCCAGCGTTTTTACCTTCGTCAATGACGGGTGCATCGAAATCAGGATAGTCTTCCGCCCGTACAAGCTCCCAACCTTCACGGCGGCGCTTATGGACGTTGTTGCGGTCATCATATTCCATGACTGACTCACGAATCCATCTGTGTTTGAAACCCACAGGTGCTTCAGGAGCCTCAAGGGTTGATGGTGGACGCCACGCTTCTACTCTCGCTGTTTTTTCACGGGTTTGCGAATCCCGGTTTGCGCGGTCAACCATTATGCACTCCTTGTGTCTATTTTAGCGACTTCTCTTGCGTACCGCTCAAGAGGAATATTCATCTTTTTAGCGAAAGCCACTTGACCTGGTGTTAATTCCACCGTTTTTTTCCGTCCTGATTTTACTGACCGTCCAGAAGACGCAGGAGCAACAGCTTGGACGTTTTGCCGTTGTGCCTGAAACTTTTGTGGAAATTCTACGCGCATACGCTTATCAATTTCCAAATAATAATCATCGCTGGTTGGGTCATACCCTTCTGAGCCAACCAATGTTTCGTGAATAGCTTGAGCGCCACGGGTCATAACCATGTCCTTGCCAAACCAAGAGTCATTTTTACCCATCCATTTTTGTAACTTAGGGTCTAAATCCTCTACCTTTTGCGGCTGTGGACGCTGAGGAGCTTGTGGCTGTTCTTCAGGCTGTTGCGCTGCCTGCTCTTGCCTAGCCCTTTGAACGCGAACACGCTCTTTTTCTATTGCAAGTCTTGCAATTAAATCCTGCGCCTCAAACTCTTTATCAACATCACCAATCTCTCTAGCTTCTTTTAGAAGCTTTTTAGCCTGCTCATGTTGAGACTCGACACGGGCGCCATATTCATTGGTATAGCCTTGGTCAAGCTCTGAAAGCTTTTGCCTCATTTGCTCGTTTTGAGTCTGCACTTGTTGAGCGTATTGATAAGCGGCTTCCGCCTCTTCCATCGCCTGCTTACGCTTGGCGGTTAATTGATTTATACGCTTTTGAACATTGCCGCTGTAATTTTCCAAATCATCATCAGAAGCTCCAGTTGCTTCTGAATCTTCTGAAGAATCGAACATTTGTTCGGGTTGTTGTTCTTTTTTCTCAACATTAGAGTCTGTTTCAGATTCACTCACATCAAATGTGAAATTTTCTTCATTTTCAGCTTCTTGATTCATTATGTCTTCCATTAAATGCCTCCAGTATTTTTATACATAAGATATATCTGCTGGGTCAAGTATAGTGGCGATAATATTATCGTCATTTATAAGACGAACCTCAAGTCCATCCACTTTAAACCTATTTCCAGCATATCTTCCCATAAGAACCCATGACTTCTCACCAGCCCAAGCCCCTGAAGGGAACTTATCTTGGTCTTTGTAAGCATCGGGGCCAACCTTAACAACATAGGCAGCTACTGTTGCAAACGCCTCTCTATCACGAGTTGCATCTGGAATGTAAATGCCGCCCTTTGTCTTTGCTGGCGGATAATATGGGATTACAAGAAGGCGATACCCAACAGGCTCTGGAAGGCGCTCTAGCGCAGAAGAGTCCATTTCTGAAGGATTTTCTGTGTTCTTATTTTCCTCTTCTTGTGGAAGAGCATTCTGAACCGCCTTTGGTATTTCAGTCTGCGGCGCGTCAGACTTCATGTTTGCCGCAACCCTTTCAGGCACGAATAGTTTCTTAGCCATCTTCAATGACACCTTTCATCGCGGCTCTTATTTCATCTTCGCAGTAAGTCAGTCCGCGTATTTGACCTACTATGAAGCGGTAGTTTTCCATGTTTTCTACCGCACCATTCGACAGCATAGTTGCATAGTCATCCTTCTGCTGTCGGATGTTCTTTAATAAATATTCTGTTAGTGCTATTGCGTCCATGACCCCTCCAGGCGCGAATTACTTCGTAAGTTTTTTATACTTTTCGAATGACCTCATTCCGCCCAATCCAAGCATCCCTAATAATATAGTCATTAAGCTGTCCATATCAAATGCCGGGTATGAAACGGGCGGGTACCCCATGTAAGCAGTTACAACATCTGCGGTAGGAAATAAAATAAAATGAGCGAATAAGGCAACGCCACAGGACCAGCCAATAAACGGCCTCCAGCCAGCTACAAAGATGTTTCGGTGCTTTGCCTCTTCAGCGTTAACAGCCATTTGGCCTTTCGCCAGCTCTTGAGCATGTTTTTCTGCCATAGTGGCGATTTCATGCGCCAATTTATTTTTTTGGTCTTTGTCTTCAACGAACTTGCCAATCAGCTCTGTGGCTGGGCCTATTAATGCTTGTAACATAATCCCCTCCTAACCTTTTAAATACATGGCGAATAAATATATGCCAGTTAACCCTACACAACCGACAAGAATTAAGAAAGCTATTTCTACTGCTTGCTGTATTTGCCTTCTTCTTCTTTCCCTCATAGCTATTCTTTCTTTTCTTATCTTAGCTTGTATTCTTAAAACATCTTGCCAAGCATTAAATCCATAATTAGCTATCAGAAAGTTTCTTAACTCATTTTCCATTTCTTGAGCTTTTTTATGGGCAACAAAGCTTTTTAAGGCTTCCTCTCCTACGCTCCCGTACTTTTTCTTTTCTTCTTTATGAACATTTTTAACGGAATCAATGGCATCCATAAATTTGCCGATATCGTTTGCCATAGTGTAGACATCTTTAGACAAAGAGAACCCTTTTTTCAGCGCGGCAAAACTACTGGTGGCAATCGCAATAGCTGATATCGGGTCCATTTTTTTACTCCACTATTTTTAATACATACGGCTTGCCGTCTACCCCCTCCTTCAGTTCAACAGTTCTTTTCTCGCAAGAGTACCTTTTGTTTTCACTGTCTTTCCAGCCAGTGCGCTCAATATGTCTTTTAGCCCTTAGACACATAGCTATATTATCATAGCCCACATGTTCCATGATAGACCCTGACATATACAATATTAATATTATAGATGTTTCAATGGCTCCCATTACGCAACTTCTCTATTTTAGCCTCTAATCCAGAAATACGTTTTTCATAAAACTCTAGAGTTAATTTTTGTTGTTGGTCATAAGGCGCACGGCCCTCTTCTATCTCTGTCGCCAGTTTCTCTAGTTCTCCCGCGATATGCTCTATTAGCATAAATTGTTCTGAATCTGCTGGCAAAGAACCCATCTCACCACGAGGCCACTTAATACGAAAGTCTGTGTTCTGCTCCAAATCACTTCCCATCATTGTGATATTGGTTTCGATTTGGTTGAGCCTTTCAATGATGCCGAAATAAGCCCACGTTGCCAGACTAGCCGCCGCAACCATGCTGATGATGTTGCGTAGCGGCAGTGCTACCTCTGTGTTCTCATTAAGCTTAGTAGCCATTTACTGCTCTGAGTTTAACCAAACGGCTAGCGAGCCTGTCATGGCACCAGTTACCACTGAAATTAGCGAAGCCTGCTGTGTTGTTAAATCTGGCTGGCTAAGCGCCCATTCAATGCATCTAATGTAAACGCCTGTCATGCACAGCATCATAAAACGTGGCAGTATCTTTAGCTCTAATAGCTTTCTTGCTACATCTTCTGCGCTCATTAGAACACACCCTGAAATCTCTGAGGCCTAGCTATCGGAGAAAACCCTTTTACCACTCCGCCCTTTTTTAGGGCTTGCGGACTTTTTTGCGAGCTTTTTGGGCTTTGCTTTGATTTCCCCGCTGTCGATAACGCTATCGCCACTGATTGTCTCTGCGGGTACCCCCCGCTCTTCAACTTCGACATGTTTGACGATATTGTTTTCTGACTCGTACCTTTTAATAGCGGCATTTCTACGCTCCACTTTTTTGGCTTTTTCTATTTCTGCAACTTTGCGGTTTAATGAACTTGCTGACATCTTATTGCCCCTTCGTCATGTTATTGAGCGCCGCAATGTCTCTCTGCGTTTGAATGCGCTCTTCTGCAACTCTGGTTTTTTCGTCCAGAGCTTCCTTTTGAATGTTAATGCGAGCCGCAGCTTCCATCTGGTCATTCAATTCTTTTTCACGCTCAAACTGAGCCTTGTCTTCCGCCTCTTTAGTCTTGCGCTCAATGTCAGCCCCACGAAGAGCTAATTCTTGCTGGCGAATAGCCACGAGAGGGTCTGTTTGCTGTGGCGGAGCAACCGCTTGAGCATATTGCTCAGTTAGTTCCCCAACCAACTCCGCCGCACGAGAAGCTATATCAGCCTGAACGGCCTGCATTCCCTCTGGAGAAGACTGCAACTGCATCATCTGTTCTTGAGAAACGCTAGCCATAATCTCTTCTTGCGCCATAGCTTCAGCCATAAATCCAAGGTGCTCTTGAATGTGACCCTGCAAGGTCATCACTATAGCTGCGTTAGCCTGTGCCACAGGTGTTGCAATAATTGCGAGGTGCGCCTCGATATGCGCCTGATGATTCTGTTCTGCAAAAGCTTGTAGAGGCTTACCGCGCATAGCCTCTTGGTTCTCTTTAGCTGGATTTGTAGGTTGCGGCACAGGTGGTGGAGGGAGTATGGCATCAACATTGGTAACTCCTAATGCTTCGTACATTTTGCGATAAGCCTGATATAATCCACGTTCATTACCGTGTATTTCAGGGTTTGACTGAACTAACTGTAATTCTGTCTGCGCTAAAGCGATACGCTGCGACATAGAAAAAATGTTCGGGTCGGACACTGGCATTACGTCAATGCGCTGGTCAAAATCAGTTACTTTTATTTCAGGAGGAGCCCCTGGAACTGCATAAGGGTACATAGGCGCCATAAATCTGGCAAAAACATTAGAGAGAAGCTTAAACTCTACCTTTTGCGAGTAATGAAGACGCTTGTGAATTGCGGACATAACCTTTGTGCCGCGCTCCATAATAGCCATAGTAGTGCCTACAGGCGTTTCTCCGCCCATCTCCGCCACCTTCATATCAGCCATAGACGCAAACCTACGTCCAGAGTCTACAAGCGTCCCTAGGAGCGCGTATAGCGTCTGTGATGGCTCTTTAAACGGCAGCGTCATCAAAGACTGACGAATATCCATACCAGCGACATCAATATCACGAAACTCACCTGGATTTAGTGGCTCATCTTCATCACGAATGCGAGCGCCGCGAGCCTTGAAGCCAGCGGGAAGGTTGGACAGGGTGCCAGCGTCAATAAGCTGCCTTAACAAGCTGGTTGCCGCCAAAGACAAGCCGCCAATCATGTGCGTCAACCCAAAACCGTAGAAGCCCAAACCAGGCAAGAATTTATAATGCACAAAGTAAGGCTTGGCACGGCGCATAGGGTCTGATTGCTCGTAATTACGGCGAATGGACAATACTTTGCCGTTCTTTTCGCAAATAGTAACAATGTACGGAATCTTCAGGCCTGTTTCTTCGCCCTCCATATCCATATCTTCAAACCCAGGCAAATCCAAGTTTGTATGCACCTCGTAAAGAGTTATGTCTTCGTTAGTTCCTGAAGGACTGATACCCTGAACCTCGTCAATGGTATCTTTGATTTCTGAATAATCTTCTTCAGAATACCCATCACCCGGCAAATCTATGTCAGAATAAAAACCATTTAGCTGAAGCTTTCTTACCTCATTCTTGTCCATTTTAACGATATGCGTAATTCTAGAAGCAGACGCTAAATCTGTCGCGGTGTAAGGAACAACCAAATCTTCAGCGTGAACAAACTTAGACGCGGCTCTCTGAAGCAAGGGGTCAAAATAAATCTTCTTAAAGGTGCTACCTATTATGGGTAGATAGAACAACATCTGGTCTAACTCAGGGTCGTACTCTTCCATCTCATAGGTAATCTGATAGTTCATGTAGTTTTTTACACGGTCAGCCTGCTGCAACTTCTCAGTTGTCTCTTCGCCTATAACTTGTGTCCGCACAGGGCCACCAGCAGGCAATAGCTCACGATAAGCCTGCGCCTGAAACTGAGTAACAGATTCCGCAAGCAAAGGATGCACAACGCCAGAAGCTCCCTCAAAAGGTTGGGAACGCTCTTCGTAATTCATGCCTAAAAGCTCGATGCCTTTTTTGTAAGTGCTTTCCCAATCTTCACGAGAGGACATATCGTCCTCTACGTCACCCATCAAGTCAGAAGCGATAGAGGAGGTTTCTGACTCATCCATAAAATCAGCTAAATTAGCATCAAAAGGAATGTCAATCGGAACCTCTGTCATCATCATTTCTTCAGAAATGTCACCCATGAGTACGGAGCCATCGTCCAATGTTACTTGACCCGGCTCGGCTGCCATTTCAACAATGTCGATTTTCTCTTCTGGGTTTATGGGGATGACATTATCACCACCAGAACCTATTCCTTTTTCAACTGCCATTTTACGCCTCTTTTATAAAAGTGTTGGAGCAAGCAATGCGGCGCAAATAGTGGAGGGTACTATCGCGCCATCTAGGGCAGAAGGGCTTCGCCCCAGCATAACAAAAGCTTGCCCCAACCTCATTATAGAATATCCCTCTGATTGCCCATGTCTGAAGGATAGTCTTCTAAATCACCATCTGTCTTTGGAACGCCCAGCTCCCAAAGATTACATACCTTCTCTATAGAGCAGGCAAAGTGCAGCTTATCGCAATAACCCACGCCCTCTTCTAAGCCCAACCCCTCGGAAATGCAATTCAACATAGATGACTGTAGGTTAAAATACTGACAAGTGCCACAACGCGCATTCTTGTTTTCCCAAGTCGCAGTAGTTGGACCATATGAATACTCGTCTACAGCGGCCTGTTTGTTTTCTTCATTAATGTTTTCGTCTTGTGTGGAAACGGGGCATACAAAGTTATCATCATCCCCATCGCCGTAGCCAGGAATCATGTCCTCAATGCTATTCATGTCGATTTCAATGCGGATAACAGACATTAGAACACTCCTTTAAACTTAGTGCCGCGCATTGCGGAGCCACAGCCGCGTACTTCCCCGCCGCCTTCATAACCTTCAACATCAGCAAACTTTTGAGAGCCACTTTTAGGCAAAGGGTTAGCCTTGCGAGCAGCTTTGTTTCTCAAAAGCTGGTCAACTTCCTCACGGACTTTAGCCTGCCTACGAGCTTTACGCTTGTTCCCCTTACCTTTGCGAGCCTCACGCTGAATAGCATCATCATACGCCTCAATCTCACGGCGCATTTTTTCAAGGTCAAATCGTTTTTCGTCAGCGGCTCTTTGTGCGTCAAACTTCATTAAAATATCCCCTTAAAGTCTGTGCCGCGCATAGCGGAACCATACCCACGAACAGCACCACCAGAAGCATACTTGCGCGGCTGTTTGCTAAAGTTAGGAACACCAGATTTTTGGTTTAAAATAGCCTTGTTGTACGCATCATACTGAGAATTAGTAAGACTAGACACGCCTTGTGTCGTGCCTTTTGTCATAATCTGCTTCAATGTTAACCCGTCAATCTTACCCATTTACTTTTTCTTTCTAACAGAACCGCCATACATCATCCCCTGCGCTTTGCGAGGAGATACTGCGCCGCCCTTTGCCTTCTTTACAGGCTTTGGCTTCGACTTGTTACCGCCACCTTTTATAGTGGTGTCTTTACTATTGCCAACGCCCTCAAGGTAGGAATTAAGAATGTCGCCGCCCATGTCCATAGGCTTGAAGCCAACGCCCGGCTTCTTAATCTCGCCGCCATCTGCCTTGGTATCAATACCAGCTATAGCCAAAAATGCATCATGCATAGGATTGCGCTTGCCTGAAGCGTACTCCTTGTCTCTCTTAGCACTTCTTGCGTTTGCTCTTTCAATGGCTTCGCGCTGTCGCTTGGCAATCGCAGGGGCTGCCGCTTCAATATCTAAAATAGCCTGTTCTAACGCGCTTAATTTCTGATTTTTTGGCATTTTACTTTACCCCACTAAAAGAGCCGCCACGCATAGCAGAACCCATGCCACGGCAAGAGCCTTGCGAACCTGAATTACGAGCTTCACCGCCGTACCTATACTTATTAGCAAGTCCAGAGTCCATGTTTTGCTGAACAGCTTCGGGAAGCTTAGAAAAGCCCTTAAACTTCTTTGGAACCGCTTCGCCGCCATCTTTATAACCTTTAGCCATATCTTCGCGCATCTTCTTTGAAGGCATCTCAGTGCGCTCACGACTTGCGTTACGCTCTTTACGCTTCTTCTTGCGAATTTCTTTTACTTCATCAGACATAACAGGAGCAGCAGGGCCGCCCTTTTCCATTTTCTTCGGCTTTGAATTGCAATGAGCCATTAGTAATACTCCCGCTTTCTACGATAATCTCTGTATTCATCTTCATCATAATCAGAGGGAGTAACAATAAATCCACCCTGCCTGAACCTTAGTATAGCCTGTGTCATCGAATCCGCCAAGTCATCATGTTCGCCATTAGGAAATGCCGCACATTCCTCGACTACTTCCTCAGCAAAATTCATGTCAGGTCGCCATATCATACCAGATTCAAACACTGGAGCACAGGCGTTCATACGAGTAAATTTATCCGCCCCCCTAGAAGGCGTAAAAGGCGTTACGGGGATACCCATTCTTCTAAGTTCTTGAGTAAGGGGGGTGCCAGAGGCTTTCTGCTCGACCAGTACCATGTCAGGCTCGAACTCGTCATACAAATCGAGCGCTTGCTCTTTGAGCTCTGGAAAATCCCATCGACCTCGCTGCGCGTCAAGTAATATGATGGCCTCTCCATCTCCATCCACAGGTTCAAAAATGCCCCAAGTAGTAATAGCAGAATAGTCCGCTCTCTCTGACTGAGAAAAAGCGGTGTCGTATGATTGTATGATGTAGGAGCAAGCTGGTGGGCTACCGCTATCCCATACATTCCACCATTCCCTTTTTATAATCGCGCCCTCTTCAGCAGTCGGATTCTGCAAATACTGCGCGTTCCATTTAGCAACAGGAATAGACGCCTTAACAGCCTCTAGCTCCTCTCTCTTCCAATATTCAGGCCATAAAACCTTGTCATTATCAGGAAATATAGCAGGAAACTCTACAACTTCCCAATTGTCCGCGCCGCCCTCTGCCTGTTTCTGCAAAACCTTCGCCGTCAAATCACGGATACTCCACCGCGTCATAACGATGATTATCGCACCGCCAGGCTGGAGGCGCTGTCGGGGGCCTGAAGTGTACCACTCGTAAATATTATCGAGGGCTGTGGGTGATAACGCATCCTGTTCAGAAACAGGGTCATCAATAATACACAAATCAGCACCACGACCAGCCAACGCACCGCCAACACCCACGGCATAATACTCGCCTCCTTTAGATGTAGACCAACGACCAGATGCCTTTGCATCAGCCGCTAACTTTAACTCAGGAAACACATCACGATATATCTCACTGTCAATAAGGTTCTTGACCTTACGACCAAACCCAACAGCTAACTCAGCAGTGTGTGTCGCTTGAATAATCTTGGTTTCGGGCTTGCGGCCCATTAACCACGAAGGAAATAAATATGAAGCAAATTCAGATTTCGTGTGTCGAGGCGGCATATTAACAATTAACCGCTTCAACTTACCTTCAGCCACCCTCTGTAGCTTTTCAGCATAAATCTTGTGGTGATTGCCCTCAATAAAGGTAGGCCAAACATGTTTCACAAAAGACATGAACCCCTCTTGGTTCTCATCCCTCTTGGAAACCTCTTCAAACCGACCTACTACCTTACTGAGCTCCTCTATTTCATCGTCAGTAAGATATTCAACAGGTATGTCAAATGGCTTGTTCATTTCTTAATTTGAAAGGTTGCTATAATCGTAATTAGGTTTCGTGCCCATAATGCGGTTGCCTATTTGCGAAAGGCTAGGCAAGTTGCTCGCCATGTCAGACAAGGCATCAAAAAAGCCAACATCTCGAGATGTAGGAACATTCATTGTTCCAGCAAGGCCAGACTGCGCTGTGTCACGACCTGGAACAATGCTTTGCATAGAAGCGGGAGCCTGTATCTGACCAGTTGGGTCGTTGTAACCCATGACAGATGTATTAGGCGTCATATTCTGCGGTGATACTCCACCTTGAGCCAAGTCAGCGCTTAACATGTTTTGTTGACCGCCAAAGCCCAACAAATCAGCAGCGGCGCCCATAATCCCCTGTCGCGGTGCATTAACTTGCGCCTGCAACTGGTTCAAACGGTCAATGCTGGCTCGAAGGCTTTGGTCTCTTTGCGCGGCCTCCACAGACCTACGCTGCTCATCCATTGCAATGTCTCTAGCAACCTTGTCTCTGGTCGCCTGCTGGTTCATCTGATTAGCTTGCGCGGTATTAATATTATACCCATCGTCTTGAGATAGTTGATTGGTTATAAAGCTGCCAGGAGCTACTGTTGGCGCCACATTGTCGTCATCGCCGCCACTGTCAAAAGGGTTCTCAGAATAAGAGCCGCCAGAGAAAGTGCCTCTGCCGCTACCCTCAAACCCCACATCAGGTCCAGCGCCACCAAATGCATCCAAATCGTCTCCAGCAGTTCCGCCCTTCGCAAACTTCTTTACCTCCCCACCCTCGGCGAAGCCGCCGAGTAATGACAGGAACTTATTTGCAGCATTATCCAAGTTAGGATTAATCCCTTGAATCTGACCGTAGCCAAAGCCCAAAGGACGAGCCAGAGGCGCTGGAGCCTGCGGAGTCGAGGCTGAAGGAACAGGTGAAGCCGTAGCAGGAGTCGGTGCAATGCCCGGAGTCGCTCCGGGTTGTAGCTTAGCCAACTCTGCCGCAACTAAATCAGCAACAGAAGGTTGCGGGGCTTGAACTGGACGGGGCGCACTTTCGCCATCGCCGCCACCTGTGTTAGCGCCAGGAATACGACCCTCTACAGAACCACGACCAAGCTGGTTAGTTCCGGGAACTCTTGTGGCTACAATTTGACCAGCCCTATCATAAACTGGCTCATAGCCATTATTCACGATATCCTCGTACATATTTGCAGCATTTCTAGCGCCGAAATTGGTAAATGCGCCAAGAATGCCAGTGCCTTCTTGACCAGCACGTTTTGCCAACTGGTCAAGAGCGCTCATGTTCTGACGCCGCTTGTCACCCGTAATAGTCGTGCGGCTACCACTAGCATCAACAATGTTCTGAATTATCTCTTCTTCTGTGGGATATTCCCTGCCTGTAATAGTATCCATCAAAGCGCCAAAAAAGCCCTGGTCAGCAGGAGCACGAGCACCTTTTGTGTCAAACTCCTGACGCGCATCAGCCAAAGGCGTGTAATCAACTAAATTTTCATCAATGCCACCGCCAACAGGAAGCCCTAAAGAAACCCTCTCTCCAGCCGCCTCACCTTGTTCAAAAGGCGTACTTGGACGAGGCTCTGGAGTGCCAATAGTAACGGGAGCACCGCCTACATTCGGACCAAAAACATCTAAATCATTAAATGTATTTCGCATAGAACGAATTTCATCAGGCATACCAATAGGAGCGGGTATGGACTGTGGCACAGTATCTAACATAGAAGGGGTCTGAGGGTAATTTGCAATAAGCTGACCCGTATCAGGATTGACATCTACAGTGCCACCACGGCGCGTAATATCCTGCGCCGCACGTTCACGCTGAATGCGCTGCATGTCAGCAGGAGACATGTCCGTCTGCATCATTGTGTCATTATACATTATCTCGTCAATGGTCTGCATTGGCCTGCTAGAAACTATTGCGGCGCCACCAGGGAGTCCAGTCATGTCTTCATTGACAGCAACTTGACCAGAAGCGTCCTGGATTAAACGTGCACTTGAATCAAGCGCCTGACGCATGACAGCATCACTGTCCAGTAAATCCACATTTCCAAGTAAATTAAGCACATCTAAACCAAAGTCGTCATAGCCACTAGCAGTAGGAGAGCCAGTAATAGATTGCGTTGTGCCAGAAGCCCCAAAACCCCTGTTAGCGCCCATAGCCGCATCGGCCTGTGCCTGATTGGTTAACAAACCCCTAGAATTCATAGGCGCATCATCATAACCTGTTTGATTTGAGCGCCTGCCTATCTCATTGGACAACGCATCACCACCACTCATAGGCATTGTGCGAGCCGATAAGTTTACACTAGGACGCGCACCAATACCAAAAGCAACTGGGCCAACAGCAACGTTATCGCCGCCGCTATCGTCACCAGATGATGGCGGGCCAAAAGTATCTAAGAAGCTCTTGCCCGTCTGAATCATCTCAGCTTCGTAAGGGTCGTTTAAACCACTTAAATCGCGCCTGTCATTCCTGCCGCCAAAAGTGTCACCACCCTGAACTGTGCCAGAACCAATGGAAATACCCTCACCAGGCGAATAATCACTGCCAGAACTAAATGTAACACCACCGCCATTGGCAAAACCCTGAATAGGCTCAAATATGTCAACATTGGCGGTGGGAGTATACATCGGCAAAGGCGCAGACATCGGCTGAGCCATCGGCTGTGACATCGGCCTGTTTACCAAGCCAGACATAAAACCCTTGAACTGCTGCCGCATGTTCGGGTCGCTCTGGAAATTTAACGCTGTAGGATTAGCGGGAGAAGCCGGGGGTGGCGCCATGCCACCGCCCATCGGATTGTTTTGTGCCATTTACCTGCCTCAAATTAATTTGACACGACAATCATATGCTAATTGACAAGTTTTGACAACAACAGCTCCAATTCTTCAGAACTTTGTCGTAAAATTTTTTGCGTCCGCTCGTCTAAATCATCAAGGGGGTGGTTTTCCAAAGCACTTAATAACATATTTATCCTGTCTTTTTCAAAATCACTCAGGGTACCTTGAGACTTTTCCTCGCTCACAGCCCTAGGATTAAGCAAATCATTAATAAATTGCTCCAAACCCTTGCTTATCTTGGTGTGCCCCTTCTCATAATACATATACTGGCGATACGTCACGCCAAGCTTGCGAGACATCTCGGCCTTATTCATGCCCAATGACTCTCGCTTCACCCTCAAATCATCTGCCGTCCAATCAGACTGCGCTAGCCTTTTAGCCATTTACAACCTCCAAGACGCCAGCATCCTCTAAACTGCGCTTAAATGATGATACATCTGAAAAATTAATGGACTTACCCGTCCACTCACAAGCCGTAGCAGCAACCTGACGCAAAAACGCCTGGTCATCGCTCTTAGCATACATATGCTTCTCGCGTAGGGTACCTAAGAACTGCTCGTCAGTGTTGGCGGTGAACTCAAACGGCTCACCCATGTTTAATCTATATCGTGTCTGTGTCATACTATCCTCCTTATGACTGTCAATATATTGACAATATGAAACATCTTTCCCACAGTGTCAAGAGTAGGGTGAATGTTTTTGTAAAACAGGGCGGGTTTCGCCCCGCGTCAATTTTTTGACACAGGGGGGTGTCGGGTCTTTGACAGGCCCGTCAAAATTTTGACACTTGGCTCTAGGGTACCTGTCAATTTTTTGACAGTCGCCAGAAGACATTCGGCTGCCGAATAGTAGGCACAAAAAAAGGGGCGCGGATGCGCCCCTGTTGTTTGGTTGGCTAGCCCTAATGGGCTAGCTCTTGTATTCGTTGTTGCATGTAGTCAAAGCAATCATCTGATAATCCAGCCCATATGCTAGTTTGCCCCGCTCTGTTTTCTGGTATTATCGCAACGCTATTGCCTAGCGTCTCGCGTATTATGTAGCGAGTGTGGCTATCACCGTCACCATACGACGCGCCGTTGTTTTGTTGCCCTACAGTTTGGACAACATCATCACCAAACCTTGAACGCCATTCTGAAATGGTGCGTCTAACATTGTTAGGCGTCCATCCTATAGCATCCATCATTTCCTGAACAGATGCGCCATTACTAGTACGGCACATAGACCAAGCAACACCATTTCTGCAAGATGCGCGAAACGGTTGAACATCTGTTGACGATTGAGCATTGTATTCTAACCGCTCATTATCGGACCATTTGAACATATTATGGATAAGGTCAATCCATCCCCATATTTTATGGGCGTTCAATGTCCCTGCATGTTGTCTGAATTCTATTGTGCCTTGCGTATTATATGTTGAGACATTTATAGCACAAAACTTTCCGCCCAAATGCGCGTTTAAATCGCCCATTGATGAAATGCTGTTAAAACTGTTATGTCTAACTTTATTAAACAAATTATTGCACATGCGGTTATCATGGCGCGAGCGAGGTAAAATGCGGTTTACCTCTTGTTGGTGCGTTCCATAACGATAAACAACATCTTTCACTAATTCAAAAGGCATTGCATCACCAAACAAATCGCCGTCTGGAAATTTTGCGCCATTCGGTGCATCGTATGAAGTATTGCGAGCGCGGTTTGTTGCATCATCAAAAAACTCATCCATAGTGCAATTGGTTACTTGCGATGCGCTGAAGTGGACATGGTGTCCGCATCCAGTAGAAATAGTCGCGCCCGCATTTTCCAGCGTTTCATAAACGCGACCAACAAAGTTTTTTGAGCGCGTACAAAATGGCAAGGGTGGGAATACTATCTCAGCCGTAACGCCACTAGACGCATCGGTAGTAACCCAAACCGCGTCTAGTCCTGCATCTGATAAAGCACGTTCAGCGCGTCTTGGCGATAAATCGTCAATCTCGCATTCCAAACCAAAAACCATAAAACCATTATTCATATGTGACATGAGTTTTTCCTTTCTAAAAATGTTCTCACTTCATAACCGTACAGGAAAAACGTTTCATAGTATAGTAAAAAAATAACAATTGTTCGCTTTTTTTTAGTTAAACGCTGCTTCTGCTGCTGGCTTGCCAGCTGCAAATTTGCGAACAAATGTTCGGGTTTTTCGCTGCTGCCTGGGAAGACGGCGCCCCGAACCCGAACAAATTTCTGCCAGCACCAGGGCCCGAACCCCGAAACCCGAAGTTTGAACCCCGAACATATCCCGAACCAGGGAGCTGGCTGCCCGAATCCCGAACATATCCCGCAGCAGGACAGCGGGCATCGCTGATTCAACCCGAACAATTTATGCCAGCAGGTTATGCCAGCAGGACAGAGGGCATAAAAAAACCCCCGCACGAGGCGGGGGCAGTTTGGGAGGAAACCCGATAACGCACGGGCGGGCGATTATTTAGGCGGCCTCCTTCTCTGCAACGTAATCAGCAACCACTTGCTCCCCAATGATGTAAACGTACATATTAACTACACGCTCTGGGTCGTCTAATGGCGTCCCGCACTCACCGAAGTTGTCTTCTTCATACTCTTTAATAAACTGAATGATGCTGAACGCTTTGCTCCCCATCCATTCAATGGCATCCTGTGTGCCAATAATGTAATAGTCTGTATTAAAGCACTCGTGGTGAAGTTCGTCTAGGTTGTCAAGAACCCAATCTCCGCCTTGATGCTCAATAGTCTCGATAAGCCACTCGTCAAAGTGTTCCTGAATTTCTTGTTTCTTGTAGTCCATGTCGTCCTCGTCTAGTTCTAGTTCTCACAAAGCGTAGACGGCTACGTTAGCCTTTCAAAGTTTGTAACTCAGTACAGTGACAGTTCGACCCATTCACCGCCTACACTATATAATATAGGAAACTATTTTCATACAGTCAACAAAAAAATACATTTTGTTTTGTCAATCATTTGACGCTGGCTGTGCAGCGGGCTGCCAGAAATGTTCGTGCTGCAACTCACCTGGCCAGGAGCCAGAAAGGCGAACAATTGTTCGTGTGCTCGCGATTCTTCCGCTGCGGGACTCCAGGTGAAATCTACCGGGCCAGAAGATGCAGCCCTCCGAGCCAGGCCAGAAACCCCGAAACCCGAACAATTGTTCTTGTGCTCGGCGCCAGCTCCAGGCGGAAACTCCGATTCGGCGCAGCCTCCCAGGGCACGGCGCAGCCAGAACCCGAACATATTAGCCCGACTCCAGGCGCCAGCACGCAAAAAAGGCCGAACCCGAAGGCCCGACCCCGAAAACCCGAACAAAACCCGATGCCAGCAGCCCGAAAGCCCGACTCCCGAACCCGAAAGTCCCCGACTCCCCGCAAAAACGGTGTTATATGCCCGATTATGGGTTTATTCGCTATCTTCCGCTATATCCAGCACCTCTTTTTGTTCAGGTGTTACGTTCTTCATCCTACGGTTTGCCATGCGCTGAAACTCTGCAAGCTTTTCAAGCACTTGCTCCCTACCCATTTGTGTTACGTCCTCATGCATGACATGGCTTTTATTCACAAGTAGTCCAGTTGCCTTTAAACGCAGTTCTTCAGCCCGAATAGCTTCGCCATATTTGCCGAGTTCCCACGCTTCGTCTCTCATCTTCTTTAAGTCCCGAACAGATTTGTCCACAGTGACGCCATACTTCGTTCTGGCTTCAAGCCTCATCTCTTCTAGGCGTTCCTGTACCACAGGATTACGCAACAGCCTCACAGCGCTTACAGAGGCGTTTTTATACCCTGCCGCTCTTGCCGCTCCTGTTTGCGTCATGTCTCCATTAAAATACTTATCGAGGAAAGTTTGTTGTTGGGGCGTTAGCTTTTTCAGCCCTGCCTCACGTTGTTCCTTAGTTAAATCTTCACCCGCTTGCGGCATTGAGATGCTCTCCATTTTGGTTGTATATATGGGGCACTTTCATGTGCCCATACATATATATATATATGAAAGTTGTGAAAGTTTGAAAGTACACATGTTTTCAATAACTTACACAAGCTTTCACATATCTTAGGTTAGTTGAAAGTTGTGAAAGTAAGGCATGTAAAGCATTGATAAAGCCGAACATTTTACTTTCACCCGATTTACTTTCAAATGAAAGTTGAAAGTTGAAAGTAGATTATGTCCTTTTCCGCCACAGTTCCCACAGCCCGAAAACGCCTAACCCGAACATAACTGAACCCATGACGCCCACAAGAATCATGGATACAATTTCACCCGAAGATTGCTGGTAACGAACAAGTTCATATGCTGATACGAACAAAATCAACCCGAACAAAATACATGTCCAAGACATACCTTTATACATCATCTTTTCGTAATCTCCTTTGTTTGTTCGATACCGATTAAAAATCTTTCCATACCTCTGCGCTTTTCTGCCAGAAGAAATTGAAGCCATGTGCGCTTGTTGGACAATAGCGGATATTCTTTATCGTTCCACTCAGCGTCAGCAAGCCCTTCTTTGGCCTTCCTAATCATTACATTGATATCCTCATATACTGGTTTACAAATAGGTGCGGGGGCACGATAGCCCCCTTCCACCAGTAGTTCATCGAAATGTTTCATTATGCAATCTCCAATCCAAACACGTTATCAGCCCTGCTAGACTCATATCCAGCCCAACCAGCCGCGTCATACAGTAAGTTAGTATCCAGTACGAAATCACGGTATCCAGTTAGGATAGAATTAAAGTAAGCAGTGCTAGGCGTTGAAATGCGGTCAGTATTCATGGTGTAGGTCATAATACCAGCCACCTTAATCTTATCGTACAACCCCGTACCATCAGTGCGATAGCCTTCATAATGGTCTAGAGAAAGCTCATCTTCTGGCTCGATTTCCCAGATGCCCACAGGGATATACATATTAGGGTCTTTAGACTTCATAATGTCAGCCACGCCACGGAACACTAACTCATGCCCGTAAATCATAGCCGAGCCAACAGCCTTAGCTGTAGGGCAGCGGTAGCGCATTTGGTTTTTATTCAGGTTCGACCCATAGGCCATATATAATTTACTCATCGTGATATTCCTTTCACATTTTTCGTTCATCACATGTTGACAGTATAGTAAAGTATAGTTTAGTGTCAAGCATAATGTGAAAACAATTTCAGTAAAGAGGGAAAGATGTATTGGGTAGAACGAATGGCATGGGAAAAAATCGTGCT
>Ga0181404_1000039_pt1 | contig 33001 bp, 30 predicted proteins | sample 27SPOviralmetaG_FD_130133 | JGI IMG/M metagenome (GOLD analysis project Ga0181404, IMG submission 130133) | Marine viral communities from the oligotrophic San Pedro Time Series (SPOT) site, San Pedro Channel, CA, USA - 27 SPOT_SRF_2011-10-25 | ecosystem: Environmental > Aquatic > Marine > Strait... | reverse complement strand
TCAGAACACTATAAAAATAATAATGACCCAGAAGGGTTGGTAATTCTTATAAATAATTATTTGGATACTATGACAAAGATTGTTCTTAAAAACGGCGGGACAATAGATAAATTCATGGGTGATTGTATTATGGCATTTTGGAACGCTCCATTACCATGTAAAAATCACGCCGATAAAGCCGTTAAGACATCAATAGAGATATGTGAGGCCGCTGATGAACTTATACAACAACTTGAGGACCAAGGTTTACCTAGGATTGATATTGGCATTGGTATCAATACCGGTACATGCATCGTTGGAAACATGGGCTCTGAAGAACGATTTGACTATTCCGTCATTGGAGATGCCGTCAATCTCGGTGCTAGACTCGAAGGCCAAACAAGAAATTATGATGGGATTCGAGTGTTGTTGGGACCCGAAACATATCGAAGCTGTAAAGAGAGAGCATTCTCTGAAGTCGATAGAATCCTTGTTAAAGGAAAATCCGAAAAAGTCACAATTTATAGTCCCATCGTTAATTGAACCAATCTCAACTAAGCAGTGGATTACATTTACCACACTACAACTTGCAGACATCTATACCACATATCGTGGACTTAAATATGATTGTGTTTTTGAAATAAATCCAATTGCTGGGGAAAGGCCATCAGTGCCAAAAATGTTTTTTATTAAAACAGCTGTTCTCTGGCCCGCACTTCAATCAGATATAAAAAGACAGGCTTTCGAATCAGAGGACATTAATAATATTAATTTGATAATGGCAATGGTTGTAGGTAATAACTACAATGTATGGCGTGGAGCAGAAAGAAACTGTACTAAAATAAATTAAAAAAAAGTGAAAAAACCGTTTACATTTGCGTAAAAACGGTGTATAATATACCTATATGATAAGGAAACAAAAACACATAATATTCGATGTAGATGGTACAATAGCAGATTGTAATCACAGAAGACATTTTGTTGATGGAAGCCAAAAGGCTGATTGGGATGCTTTTAAAGATGCAACTCATTCAGATACTCCAATACAACATGTATGTGATATGGCTAAACAACACGTATCTGATGGAGATGTTGTAATGTTTGTTTCCGCTAGAAACCAATGTCAAAGAGATGTCACTGTAAAGCAGATACAAGATTGGATAGGAATAGATAATCCAGTATTGTTCTTGAGACCAGATGGAGATTACAGACCAGATGACATATTTAAGAAAGATGTTTTGGACATTGTAAGAGACACAATAGGTGGCGATCCAGATGTAGTATACGATGACAGAAATAGAGTTGTCGATATGTGGAAAGCAAATGGTATAAACGTAGTACAAGTTGTACCTAGACACCAAGGTGATTTTTAAGATTGATTAGACCGGGACTCGTATATCCCTCCCTATTCTTAGGTGGGCCACAAGAACAGATTACGACTGTGAGGTGGGAAGCTAATCATCTAGAGAGAGCTGGGAACAGCAGAAAATGCGGTGAATCGAAGGCTCTCTCGCCTTTTTATAACGAAAAAAAAGTGAAAATAATTGCAAAAAACCGTTTACAAATGCAAAAAAACGTGTTATAATATACCTATATTCAAAATAAAAAGTAAGGAGTTTAAATGAATAAATTAGTAATCAATACCCAATACATGGAAAACTATGGCTGTGCCAAAGACCCATACATGAAGTTTAAGGGTGGTAATACCTTTGTACTTCCTAACTGTGGAGAGTTGGACTCTAACGAAATTGCTACGATCGTAGCTAAGGTTAGACCATTCATCACTACTACTATGGCAGAGTCCAATGGTGGTTGTGAGGAATACATCATTGATTCTACAGTTGTACCACATTCTGAAAAGGTTTGTGAGGACTGGGAAACAATCACTGAGTTTTGTTTTGACCAATTCAGTGGAGATGTAAATTTCATGAAGGTCAGTGATAACCGTGAAGATGGTTGGATGAGAGATGAGATTCTCGAGCAAACTGAAACGTGGACTGGTGATATGTCAGCTACAGTTAAAAGAGCCGATTACAAATCGGAATACCTTATGGAGGATGGCGATTTTGCTCTAGGCCAACAAGGTCTTAAGGAATGGTTTACTGCAAGGGAGGTAGCGTAATGGATAGATATTTAATTACAACTGAAAGCTACATTTATGCGGATAGTGTAGAAAAAGCAAAATCACTAGCTGGTTATGTACAAGGAAAACAAAGAAAAGTGTATGATAATCAATGCACAGTCACAAAGTTGGAATCAGCACCTTTTGGCAGATTTTGTTCAGATCACAATTTAATCGAAGGAGAAATACTATAATGTTTGTAGCAAACTTTTTAACAGGACCTGGTACTGATAACGTACCACATAACGTTCATATTACTTTTGGAGAATACATCCATGGTAAATGGAACCCACATCAATTTTTAAAAAACTTATCGGTTAAATACGATACCGATTATTTAACACAATATTATTATGTAGGAGTAAAATATGCCAAAGTCTAAAAATGATTATACCTTTAATGATATAAAGGCAATGCTTAAACAAGAAGTTAAAAAGCATAAAGAGGAAGTAAAATTCCAAGAAGCAATAGCAAAGCTTGACGCAAGGAAAGCTCAAATCAAAAAGCAATCTAAACTGACTAAATCTGTTATGTCAGCCAAGCATCAATCGCCTGGTGGTTTAGATTTACATTCAGATGAGAATAGACATTATTCAAAAGAAAATACAGATAAATGGTTAAGTGGTACATCGTACTACGAGAACTATGAAGCTATGAGGTCTCAAGATGATTATTGATAAATTAATTGAAATGGGAATTGTTCTAACTGCTGCAACTTTCGTAGGTCTATTCTGTTATGGTTTATACTTATTAATATTTGAGGATTGGTCATGAGAGTATTAGAAGAAAATTATGGAGACGTGAGAATATTTTCTGATCGTATATTCGGTTATAAAAGATATCACGTAATATCGAATGATGGTACACACACAACATATTCTAGTTTGTGGTACTCATTAAAAAAAGTTAAACAAATAGTAGAGGATAATTTAATATGACACAATACGATGATAAAGTGCAGTATCAAAGAGACCTTATGGCTGCAGAAGAATGGTCTAAAACATTTAGTTCATTTCACAACCACAGTATAAGTTCAATGTGGTATGATACAAGACCACAAGATACTCAGGACAGTAAAAGAGTCACTGATATTATTTACAATAGTGGTTTAATTCAAAGGACATGCGCTGATGGTGCAGTTGTTTACTTTGGAAAAGAGTTAACAGGACAAGAATTAATCGATTCTTATAATAAACATAATTAAAAAAACAGTTTACAAACACAGAAAAAGGTGATATAATATACATTATGGCAACAACAAATTTTTACATGGGTTCTTTAAGATATGACCCAACAGGAAGAAAAAGAAAAAATCATGCTCTTACTCCAGTAAGGCGTAAAAAAGTACCAGCATATCAGCAAGGTACTCATAAACCTGACCAAGTAGCTTTGGAAAGAATACAAGCTGCTAAAGAGCATAAAGAAAAATATCCATCTATGATGGAACAACAAATCAAGTCTGGTACATTCTGTGCTAATGGTAATACTACAGGAAAAAAAGAGCCAATGAAATATACTGGTACTTTAGTCAAAGGTATTGCAACAATGCACAAATCAAATGCAGTACCAGTAATCAATAAACAAGAAGCTACCGATATTGCGAGGATGAGGCGTGGGTAGTTTTAATTTTTCGGGGGGATGGGTTTCTAAACTCCTTATCAACAATTCCCTGACCCCCACCTTTAAGGAGATAATATGGAAATAGGAATTTTAGGAGGAACCTTACTATGTGTTATTATGGCAAGTATGGTTTTCATAGGTTTACATTTAAATAAACCATTCCCTTGGGAAAGGGATAGAAATATATTTGATAAATCTGATATCAAGTATAGAGATGGAGATAATACTTAATGGCTAGAAAGAAAAGAAGATTAAAGAACGCTGATGAAGCGTTAATGGGACCTAAGCCAAATTATGGTCCACACAATCCGGTACCTGAGAAAGATGAAGATAGGGTAAGGGAATATCGAAGAGCAACTAATTGGTTCTATTACTTTGAGAATAAAAAGAATGCTGAAGTAGTTTGTCAAAACTATGCTAAAAATCATTTAGGATTTACGAAAGCACAAATCAACAATTTGAAAAAACTTCCTGGTTGGAAGTATAGAATGAGTATCTATCAACATATTGAATTAATTAATAATGGTTGGACTGGCCATCCTTTAGATGAATCAATATTGAATATGATTAAAGATAAAATAGTATGGGCTGAAAAGGAAGGTTCAAAGATTGTAAAAGAAATCAGTAATAAACCTAAGCCTGTAGTTATCTCACCAGCTGAAAGAACAAGAAGAAAGTTATTAGAAACTCTTTACGCAGAGTTTGATGAGTTAATTGTTGAAGGTTGGTTTGAAGAAGAATATACACAAAAGTTTAATTTATATTCTAGATTTAGAGGACATGGATTCAAAGGAAATGCAATTGAACCATTTAGAAGAATGATACTACCTGAGTATGAATGCATATTAGATGCTTATAATAAAACATGCGATCAAGCGGTAGAAGCATATTCACATATCTCAAAAGCAAATAAAAAGAAAATGCTAAACATGTATGAAGATATGTTTAAGGATATGGATAAACTCAAACAAAGTTTTAAAGCTCAAAGGGTTCCTAGAGCACATAAAAGAAAGACATCAGATGAGCAAGTCACGAATCTTCAGTATCAAGCTGAATGTGAAGATTCTAAACTTGCATCGATTAATCCTGTAATGATACCAGGTAAATCCAAACTGTGGGTATATAATACCAAACAAAGGCGGCTGACCGAATATGTGACTACCGCCACAGATGGATTCCTTGTAGCAGGTACATCTATAAAAAATCATGATGAGAAGGAAAGCAAAACTGCAACCCTTCGAAAACCGGACGATATGCTTCCTTTAATATTATCTAAAACTGAAAAGCAATTAGAGAAATTTTGGAAAGATATCACAACTAAAATAACATCTCCTAACGGGAGAATAAATAAAGATTGTATAATAATGAGGGTATTTTAATGTTAACAGTTGGAGATAAATTCCCTGCTTTCTCACTGCAGGGAATCAATGAAAAAAATGAATTTGTGAGAGTAAATATTTATGAAGGCTACACACCACTTAAAAAAGATTGGTCTGTAGTTTATTTTTATCCAAAAGACTTTACTTTTATCTGTCCTACAGAAATAGCAGGTATGGATATACTAACAGAGCATGCAAATGTAGTTGGTATATCAGGTGATAATGAATTCTGTAAATTAGCTTGGAAACAAGAAAATGAATTAATAGGTGGTATTAATCATACACTTGCAGCTGATTGTGGATTAGGATTATCAAATACTTTAGGTATTATAAATGAAGAGGAAGGTGTTTGTTATAGAGCAACTTTCATCTTTGACAGAGAAAGAACTATACAACACGTATCAGTAAATGCTCTTGATACTGGCAGAAATGCACAAGAGGTATTAAGAACATTGAAAGGTTTACAAGCAGGCGGATTAACTGGTTGTGCTTGGGACGAAGGTGATGAGTTTGTCGGCTAAAATAGAAGTACCTATAAAGGAAAAAATTATGACGAGAAAAAGATTCTCTACAGCTGTAGAAGTCATGGTATCACAACATAATATGTCCTATATTGATGCTGCTACATATATTGTAGAAGATAGAAAATTAGATTTTAGAAATTTAAAGAGGCTTTTGACTGATAGTTTAAAACAAAAATTAGAAGAAGAAGCTTCTTCATTAAATTTAATTAGAGGCAAAAGGAAAAATAAACTTCCAGTATGAATGACCCGTATGAATCTTATAAACTTTACAATGCACTTAAATTGCATTTCGAGACAGATTCATACGATGCAATAAAGTACAATTTTAAAACTTCTATTAAACCACAATCATTCTTTAATCGAAAAGATAAATACTTCTTTGCCAAGTTAGCAAAAACTTATGGTAAACATTTAAAGGATTACTATATTGCTAATTTTAAAATGGATGTTAAGTATGTCGGTGATATGCTTAACGAAGGTGGAGAACAATACTATCGTTCTCATAAAAAAGTTTTAGAGTCAATTCACTATAGCTTTGAGAATGATATAAATAAACTTAGTGAGATTGAAAGTTCCTTTGATAATTTATTAATATCAGAGAATAACAATCACCCTAAGATTATAAAGCTTTGGATGCAAGAAGAAATACTTTTGGAAACAATTGTAATCTTGGATTCATTAACAGGGTTTGTTGAAAGGGAAAATAAGAAGATATCTGAAACAATTATTTGGCCAGACATCTATCGTAAGATAACTAAATACAAACCATTTGTAAATTTTAACACAGAGAAGTGTAAAGGTATACTAATAAAACAGTTTACAAATGCATAGAAATGTGTTATAATATAACTCTATATTATGAATAAAGTGGATAATTCAGTAAATACAATGTACATACGGAGAATAAAATGTCATTAGATAACTTAAAGAGCATGCGAGGCTCATCAATCGATAAACTCGTAAAAGCTGCAGAAGCAGTATCCACAACCAAAACCGAAACAAAGTCATATGACGATGATAGATTTTGGAAACCCACCAGAGATAAAGCAGGGAACGGTTATGCCGTGGTGAGATTCTTACCTGCCAAAGAGGGTGAAGACCTTCCTTGGGTAAGATATTGGGACCATGGTTTTAAAGGTCCTACTGGTCTATGGTACATAGAAAATTCATTAACCTCAATTGGTCAAGACGATCCTGTATCGGAAGCCAATTCTGTTCTTTGGAACTCTGGTAGAGATGAAGATAAAGCGTTAGCAAGGGAAAGAAAAAGAAGGCTACATTACATATCAAATGTGTTAATAGTATCTGACCCTGAGAATCCGCAAAATGAAGGTAAAGTATTCCTTTATCAATTTGGTAAAAAAATCTTTGATAAAATCATGGATGTAATGCAACCACAATTTGCTGATGAGCAACCTGTAAATCCTTATGATTTCTGGGAAGGCGCTGACTTTAAAATCAAAATCAGAAAAGTCGAAGGTTGGGTTAACTATGATAAGTCTGAGTTCTCAAAACCAGCATCACTATTTGAAGGTGATGAGGCAAGGTTAACAGAAGTATATGATAAACTATATAGTTTACAAGATTTCTTAAAACCTGAGAACTATAAAACTTATGATGAGTTAAAAATGAAACTCAATAGAGTACTTGGTGTTGAAGTGGTAGAAGAACCTATGCCATCTGTCATGGATTCAGCTCCTACACAACAAGCTCCAGCAATGAGTACAGCTTCAGCTGAAGCAATGGGAACTAAAGATACATCAGACGATGATGATACCTTAAGCTACTTTGCTAAACTAGCTCAAGAAAATTAATTTAATTTGATTTTCGGAGGGGAACTGAGGTTCCCCTTTTTTTTATCTACCAGAAATACCTTCAAGAGCAAGTCTTGATGGGTTAGGTTGTACAGCCATAATTGTAGTTGCTGCTTGAGAAGATGTATTGTTAGTTATATTAGCACCCATAACTTGTGTTCCACCAGCTCCACCAGTAGCTGCTGCTATTTGAGCAGCTGATGTTTCATCACCTAGGGTTGTTAAATCTACCCCTGTCGTAGTGTCAGGTATTTCAATACCTTCTAACCCTGGTATATCAGTAATGCCTTCTTCTTTAGCTTGTTCTGCAATTTCTTTATCTCTTTTCTCTTGTGCTAATCGAGCTTTTGTTTCTTCTTTGAACTTACCAGCCCTATTAGTATCTAATCCTTCACCTAAGAACTGATCGACCATATCACCAACTTCATCTCCAAATAACCACCTAGCTAATCTACCTCCACCAAGGAATTCAAATATTTTACGTGGTAAGAATGTGATACCATTTACTAACGTTGATAAGCCATCAATCAGAAATAGTGCACCAAGTTTTAAAGTATCCATTACGGTTGCACCTTCACCAAGGCTACTTTTCAGAGCATAAAAAGCTGCTGCTATCACAGCAATAATTGCTACAATAGGTAATATTGGAATAAGAACAGCACCTAAACCTGTTAACATAGTACCGAGAGTTGATATCATACTTGGTATAAATGTACTTAGCATAAATACCCTAAATACTTTAATCATTCTTACTAATTTAGCTAACTTGCCAAATAAACCACCTATTGCAGTAATAAGTGGTCCACCAAAGTATAATGCTAATCCTAATACTAATCCACCAAATAATAATATATTATCACCAATCTTTTGTTTTGCTGTTTCAAAATCACCAGTGACAAAGGCTACTAAACCTTCAACTATCTCTAAGAATCCAGTTACGAAATCTTGTATAATTTGACTTAATAGTTCTGGGTCAACTACACCAATAACTAATCCTATTAGACCTGCTAATAAACCACCAGTTTTAACTGCGCCCTTACCCATACTACCAAACTTTTCTCCAAACCTATTAAAGCTATCACCAATCTTTGACAATGTCATGTTTTGAAGTTCAGCTGCCTTTTGAGCTTCTCTAGATTTTTCTCTATCGGTAGTTGCGTCAAGTAATTCTTTTCGCATTGTATTACTTTGTTCTTGATTAATTAATCCATCTTTCTCCAATTGCTGAATATCAGATAATCTTTCATTAAACTGAGTAAAAAATGGATCGATTTGACCTCCAAAATTAGGTCCTAAATCTAATAAAGCTTTTTCAAGCATATCATCATTTACTTCATTCGCTTTTTGACCTTCTTTTAAATTTTCTATAAAGTCTTTAAATCCCTGACTTTGTGAGTCTACTTGCTGTTGATTTAAATCTTTACCTGAGTCAATAAGACTTTGTATTTTATTAGCATCATTTGCTGCAGCATTGATTATATTCTTTCCAACTTTATTGGTAGCACCAGTTAAATTTTTGAGAGTACCATCCTGCTTAAATAAGGCTTTTCTTGTTGATTCAATTTGTGCATCAATTTGATTAGCAGTTTCTACTTGGCCTGAAGCTCTTAACTCTTCTGCAGCAAGTTTTTGTTCTTGTAGTGTTTTGACAGTTTCATTCAGAGTCAAACTGCTCTTAGCTGAATTCGCAATCTCGGTTGTCTTTTTTAAATTATCTTGATTTAATTTTTTATTTTCTTTAAGACTAGTATTTTGATAAGTGTTAGCAACTTCAGCCTTTTTAGCAGCATCTTGCTGTGACTTTAATAAAGCTTGTTGACTATCCTTTATTATCTTACCGGGCTTTTTATCTGAATCTTCTGCCATTTAATTTATCCTACTTATTGCCAAATGCACGTCCAGCTTCTGATATACCGAATGAGCCTAATGTGACTACTACAAATGATGTATAAATTGTATCGTCAATATTTAAATCCATTCCCCAAAAAGCTGTGACTAAGTCTGCTATACCGAATGCTACCATTAAAGTAAAAGCTATAAACCCAATGATTGCTTTTTCATTTAAATCATTGTGGTCTAAAAATAAATCTATGAATCTACGTTTTGGAGGTGCTAATCTTTTCTTAGCATCTGCAGCTTCATCCTGCATATCCTTGATTGTATCTTCAGCTGCATCGAGTTTTTCGATGAGCGACATATACTTATCTAAATCTATCTCTACTTCATTACGGCTATTATCTGTTGCGTTATTGTCAGCCATTTTTTTTTCTCCCTATTTCATTTTCATTCTACGCTCTTGTTCAGCGTACCTTTCATTTTCTCTCTCTATATGGTCTTTTAATAAAGTCACATATATTTCTCTTTCATACGGAATCATATTGTCTAGTTCGGTCAAACTATAATTATGACTCTGCATCATCGCGAAGTTTGTCTTATAATGGTTTACAAGACTATCGTGAGAGAGGCCTACGTAAAAAAACTTTGAAGACCTCTCAACTCCATTGTATCTTCTTTTCCACAACTTTCACAAGTATAATCCACATCCTTCTTTACACTTGGTATATTTTGTAGATAATCAGATACCATTTTAAACTGAGCTGAGGTTAGAGAACTTAAAAAATCTCTAATACTATCTCTTGTTTCATCTTTTACGTCAAAAACATTATCCTTATCATAAATTGTTTGCATACAATCTATTATTAAATCAAATGCTCCATCGATGGTGTTTAATTTTTCTTCATCATAATTAGCCATTAAATCTACTGAAGGATACATCATTTGTAAACCTATAGTATCAGTTAATTGAATAACACGATTTTCATCATATTCACCCATCTCTATTTCATCTAAATTAACATTTACAGGAGTTGGATGTTTACATTCCTCGTTCTGACATATTAATTTTAGTTCTACATTCTCACCAACTGATTTACTTCTCAATTTTAAAAATATCCATTCTAAATCAAAACCAGTTAATTGATTAACATCAACTTCGCTGAGAATACATGCTTGAGCAACATCTTTCATTGCTCTCACGATTTGCTTATTATCTTTCGATTCTAAAGCAACCATCATTATTTTTTCTTCCTTAACTAAATAAGGTCTATAATCTATTTCAACTCCGGTTGATGGTAGCTTAGTGCTATACCGGCTTGAATTCACTACTGGCAATGCCATATTTTTCTCCTACTATTATGTAATTAAATCTAGTACAGCATTAGCTGCTGATACTGATGATGATAAGGTTCCTTCCGGAACAAACTTATCATATTTCCAATCAACGGTCAAAGTGGATAATCCATCTTTTTCCTGATTCAAATCAAATCCACTTATAGCTTTAGGATAAGCCTTTTCTAACCTAACACCATAAATGGGAATATGTTTTTTATTTAGCATTTGTATTACTACATCTACTGAATAATCATCTTTATAACCAATGATATTGCCCTTTACATCTACAATACCATTCATCCAATTATCAAACATCCTACGTATATACATATCGTTTGTGACTACAAATTCCATTTTACAGTCCTCATCGATAAAATCGTATGGATATGCGTTTTGTTGTTCTTCAAGGCCATACTCAAAAGTACTTAAACTTCTTCCTGGTAAATTTACTTTTTGACATAATAAACTAATATCCCTTGGGTCATTAATTATATTTTTTAAATTGAATCCACCACTTAAAGCACCAGCTAAAAGTGCACCACCATCTAAGTTTAATAAACTTTGCTCGGGAGGTGTGAATATAACATTGAATCTGTTTGTGACAGCTAAACCACCATGTTTGTTAAAAGTCGATTTTAAATTGTCTATGTTCATATTATTTTCTTCGATTCTGCCCAAACAGTATTTTTGTTGGCTTTTCTAAATTGTTCTACTGGTAAGAATGTTGCTATTTCCCATTCGGTTATAGGAACTCTTACAAACTTTGATTTAACATGTTTAGCTAAATAATGTTTAAAACAAGGTTTGAACTCTCTATATTTTGAACTACCCTTAAGTAAATCATATCTCATTTTAGTTAAACGTGAATTTGGTTTTGGATTCTTTGGTCCTAAAGATAATAACTTATCTAAGAATATTGCCCTAATTTCAGGAGGAAGATAATGTAAGTTAATACCATAGAATCCACCAGGGGCTTCATCAACCATAATGGTAAGAGGAAACCTATCATAATACGGTAAAGTTTTCTTGAGTTTTGGATCGTACATATACATATACATCTCACCAATTACGCTCGTTCCTTGTGGGTCTAAAGCATCATCACTCATTAATGATGCAACAGATGGTCTGTTTAGTCCTTGGACTTTATCCTGAAACCATTGAATACTTTCCTTCGTCCTGCCTGATACACCAGCACGAAAAGCTTGAGCCTGTAATGTGTCAAATAAACTAGCCATATAAACTATTTATATCAAGTGTTAAGTACTTTGATGCCTAGATTGTTTAAAGTTTCCTCAGTCCAAACTTGAAACTTCCAACCCTTGTGTCTAGCATATTGGTCAGCTGCTTCCCATTTGTCTTGATTCTTACTAAATGCGAGTACTTCGTTGATATATCTTTTAGTCTTTCTTTTTGGTTGTTTAGGCGGTTGTGTTTCTTTTTTAGGTTTAATCTCTATTAAGTATGTCTTTCCATTTGTCATTTCAACATATAAATCAACAAAATACCTATGTAGTTTCTTATCTACACTGCATTTATAAGGAACAACAATCTCTTCAGAGCTCCAAGCTCTTATCTTTGGATTGTTTTCACACCATCTAAAAGCATTTCTTTCCCATAAAGAACGAAATACTACGTTACTTGAATTGCCCAAATACTTATCTGGGTTTTTTATTTTGTATCTACCTTTGTAAGCCATATAAATAATACTATAGTTTTTAATTTATTTATAAGGTATTTATATGGCTACATCGAACAATCCAACACAAAATCCTGAAAGAGGAGGAAGAAGTCCTGATTTGATATTTCCTCAGCATTTAGCACAGCTAATAGCACAGGATGTTAGTCACCCGCATTTAACTATTACAAATAACGAAGACCAAGAAACAATATTCTTACCAGTTCCTGCATCAATACAATTAGGAGATGGTGCTAACTACGAAGGTTTGGATAGAGCAACCTTTCAAACAGCAGAAGCTTTTGCAGCTGAAGGTGCTGGTAGTTTAGAAGCTGCAGATAGATTAGCTTTGGGATTAAGCCAGATAAAGAATTTTCCAGGTGCAGATATATTAGCAAAAGACCAAATGTTTAGAAATAGAGTTGCTTTAAATCCTATGCAAGAGATGGCTTTTACTGGAATGAGTATGAGAGAACTATCACTATCATTTGATATGGTTCCAAGAAACGAAGATGAAGCTCAAACAATTAGAGATATAGAAAGAAAATTGAGAAAGTTAATGTATCCTGAGAAAGCTGGTACAACTGGATTTTCAGTTAGATACCCAGCAATGTTCGAACTACAATTCATGTCAGGTGAAAAGGAATCTAATTTCTTTCCTTTATTTCATCATGCATATTTGAAAGGAATGGAAACAAACTTTAGAGGTCAAGCTGGTGGTTATCATAGAACAAAGGACAATGATTATATAGCCTTAAAGCATACAATTAATCTAAGCTTCGCAGAAGCTAGAATGTTAACAAGGAATGATATAGTAGAATTACCTGAAAGAGGAGAAATGGCAACAAATCCAGAAATTTCAGATGCTGATGCTACAGCTGCAGAAAAAGCAGGTAAAGGAGGAAAAGACTAATGCCGTACTTTAGACAATTTCCAAAAGTAGATTATGACTTTAATCGTACAGGTGCTGTAACGCAGATGTTAGATATATTTCGTGCAGTTAGACCTTTACCAGATTTAGTTGATAATTTTTCAGGATATAGATTTTATGAAATTAAAAATGGTGAAAGACCTGATTTAGTTTCTACACGTTTATATGGAACACCAGATTTTTATTGGACATTTTTTGTTGTAAATGAATTTTTACACGATGGTTATAAAGCTTGGCCAATGAGTCAAGAAGATTTACTAGCATATATGGAAAAAGAATATGATGGTAAAGTATTAGAAATACAAACAACATCAACACAAGATAATGAGGGTTTTATAGCTACAGTCAATAGTATAGCAGGTAAGTTTACAGTAGGTGAAGATATAGTTGGTCAAACATCAGGTGCAAGAGGTAAATTAATTAAGAAAAATATTGATATGAATCAGCTTATTGTAAGAGGTGGAACATCACAAGTGTTTATTGGTGATGGAACTAACAACTTTACTGAAGAAGTTGTAGGTCAATCGAGTACTGATAGAGTTAGTACACACAAAGTTTATAACTATGCTGATGCTCCTTATTATTACTATAACGAAAATGATGGTGATAAATTACCAGTCACAAACGCTACTCATATTGAAGGTGGAGTTCCTTCATCAGATGTAGCATATCAATCTTATAGAAATTTTGAATTTGAAAGAAATGAAGAACGTTCAAAAATACGTTATGTTGACCCTAACTATATTGAACAGTTCGTGAATCAATTTGAAGAAATATTAAATGTCTAGTACACAAACAGATGTCACCAATATATCAGGTGCGATTACACCCAGTTCCTTTTTAATTAAGAAGGCTTTATTATATCCATCAAATAAAACAGAACCAGTAGATATTAGAGATATGATTCTTAAAATGGATGTGGAAGAAAGTTTAAGTAATCCATTTATTGTAATAGAAGCTTTTGTTCAAGATGGTGGAAACTATTTTAGTAGATTAAGATTAAATGGAAATGAAAAAGTAGAATTAATAGTTGGACGTAGAAAACAAGCAGATTCAGAAGCTTTAGATGAAGACCAAAAATGGGAAATGACACTTACTTTAATTGATGTATTTCAATACTCAAGAATGAGTGCTAATAAACAATACTATACATTAAGAATGGTATCACCTTGGGTTGTGACCGATGCATCTAAACTTGTTGTAAATGAATTTGAAGGAACAATGGCAGGTGCTATTGAAAAAATTCTAAGAAACAATTTAAGTATAGAAAGAATAGAAAAAATTAATACTTCAAGTAAAGGTTCAGTACAAGGAGTATTTCCAACTATTAGCCCATTGAAGGCAGCAAGTTGGTTATTAAATAATTGTTATGAAGAAAGTACACCATTCTTTTTATATGAAACATGTAAAAAGGGAGTTTATTTAGATTCTTTAAAATCAATGTACGATAAAGATGTACAAGAAACATATGAACTTAAATCATTCTTTAGTAATACGCCAGGTTCAGCAGAATACTTCGATGAGATAAGAACTAGAATTATAAAATTTTCATCACCAATTAATTATTCTCAATTTTCAAATATTAAAAAAGGTGTATATGGTTCTGAGTTTGAAGCGATTGATATATTTAATAAAAAATTTATACAGAACGATTATCGATATAGTGATAATACAAAGTTAAATAAATTTCAACCATTCTCAAATAACGATAAAGTTGGTGAATTAAATTTAAATCAAATTACTCAAGGTAGAACTTTCCATGTTAATTTAAATCCAGGAGCCTTTGAACAAAGTAATATTCATCAACCATTGGATAATACCATAATGAAAGGTGAAGCGTATTATAACGCAATGTCAACTAACGTAATGAAAATGCAAATACTTGGAAACTTTGGTTTAGAAGTTGGTAATAAAATTAGAGTTGATATTAGTAAAGCATCATCAGCTGCAGCACTTGATGAATCAAATATGTTTGATAAGTATTTAGGTGGTGATTATATAATACAAAAAATAGAAAGTAATTTTGAACAAAAATTTATACAATCAATTACGCTAGTAAGAGATTCGGTTGGTGTAGATATTGATAGTAAAGACCCATCAGAGGCAGATCGAAATGAATAGACAAGATGAATATATAGGAAATCCTTTTCACTGGTTTATAGGTGAGGTATTAGATATAGATGATACTGTATTACACTCAAGAGTAAAAGTCAGAGCGTATGGATATTATGATAAAACTGTACCAAAGGAAAAATTACCTTGGGCAACTGTATTATTACCAAACACTTCAGCCTCAAAGGCAGGTGTAGGAAGTACACATGGATTATTAGTTGGTTCATGGGTAGTTGGATTTTTTAGAGATGGTTATAGTGCTCAAGACCCAGTTATTATAGGTTCAATACCAACTCAAACAGATGGTGTAAAGGATGTACCTACAGACGATATCAAAAAGAAAACTCATGTGACTGAATCAGGACATACAGTTATATTTGATGATACACCTGGTAATATTCAAATAGTACATCAAGCAGGCTCAAGTATTACAATGGATAAAGATGGTGGAATTACTATAGTATCTAAACCAGGACAAAAAACAAAAATAGTGTAATGTCAGAAATAAAAGTAGAAATACCACCTTTGGAATGCCCAGCGGTATTATTGCCTCAACCTAAAAATCTTATGGATTTTTTTGGTAAGTTAGCTACTGAAGCTGAAAAGGCTGCACTTTCGGAAATAGAAGATTTAAAAAAACAAGGAGAAGAACTTAAAAAGATTTTAGATAGTGTAAGAAGTATATTAAGTCCTTACGATCCAGATTTTAAAGCGATTAGTATACCCGAACAAGAATTTAAAATTATGATACAAAGGTTGATTGAAGAGTTTCATATATATGTACCAACCAAAATATTAGAATTAATCAATAGTATATTTCCTATTAGTTTAACAATGACTATTCCAGGTTTAGGAATTAGTGTTGATATTTTAAAGATTGCAACAGATAGAGAATATCTAAAAGAATTAGCAAAAGAAATCAGTGGATACGGTGCTGGTATTGAAGCTCAAATTGCAGCTTTGAGAGCAGCAAACCCTGACATGTCAGCTATAGAATTAAATAAACTTATATTAGAATTAAGAAATAGTAAAATAGATTCATTATATAAACTATTACCTGATGAGTATAAACAATTTGGTGGTGAGTTTGGATTAGAAAATGCTGAATTAAAAGCAAAACAAGTAATGGATTATATAAAGAATGAAGTCACTAAATTTATGAATGGTGAATTGTTTACTGGATTTGGTGGATTGATTGGTAAGTTTAGTGATATATGGGACGCTTTAGGTTTACCATCATTACCAATTCCTCTTACATTAGATATAGAAGGAATGATTAAAGCAATTATAGATGCAGAGAAAGCAAAATTTGTAGCTGAGTTAGAATCATTGGAAGGACTTTTAACAGGTCAAGATTTAATAGATGCTCGTAATAAAGCAATGGAAAAATATACAAAGGGTGTTCTTGATGGATTAAACGCTTTATCAGTATTTGGATTTAGTGTAGTAGATTTATTAGGTGGTGAAATTGATGATAATGTAGTTAACCTTGAATTTCAAATAGCAAGGATTACTCAGAAGTTAAAAGAATTTAAAGAAAATTGGCAAACCTTTTTATTAAAAGAATGGATGAATAAGGTCACATCATTTTTTGATAAAATAGGATTGGGTGCTTTAACACAATGGATTACATTTGATTTTTGTATGTTTATGTCATTAATAGGTATACCAAAAACAATAGATTTAAGTGGGTTCAGCGGAATTACACAAAAAAGTAACGAATTTACTTCGGCTCTCGGTGGTCAAAGTATAGTTCCACCTGTATAAATAGTTATATGAGTAATTTAACGGCAGAGCAGCAAGAAATAAGAGTAAATTCTCTCTTAAAAACTGATGATGGATTATCTGGATCTGATAAAAGTATAAAGGATGGCACTAGTCCATCTATAGTAGTTGCTAAGAAAAAACAATATAGAGATTTAGATTTATCTTTAGCAATACATCCTATAAGAAAAGATATAATACCTTTAGTTGATGATAGAGCAATTGCTAACGCAATTAAAAATTTACTAATATCAAACTTTAATGAAAGGCCGTTTCAACCCACAACAGGTGCAAACCTAAGAGGTAGATTATTTGAGCCAAACGATGCAATTACACGTATTGGTTTAAGAAATGATATTAGAAGGTGTATACAAAATAACGAACCAAGAGTAAGCGTAAACGGTATTAATATACAAGATGATATCGATAGGAATTCATATAAAATAACTGTGTTTTTTCTAATTAAAGAATTTGATACACAAGAAAGCATAGATATAGAACTAAGAAGGTTAAGATAAAATGGCAACAAATTTAAACGTCACAGAACTAGATTTCGACTTAATAAAAGATAACTTAAAAAGTTTTTTAAAGCAACAATCAGAATTTAATGATTATGATTTTGATGGCTCAGGATTAAATATTCTATTAGATGTACTTGCTTATAATACTCATTATAATGCTATGAATGCTCACTTTAGTTTAAACGAAGCTTTTTTAGACTCAGCTCAAATAAGAGGTAATGTAGTCACAAGAGCTAAACTATTAGGATACGTTCCACGTTCTGTTTTATCACCAAGAGCTGTAGTAAATATAGTTGCAAATGCTGGTAGTGGTACAAATCCAACAACACTTACTTTGCCAAGAGGTACTAAATTAAATACTAAATTAGATGGTATTGAGTTCCAATATGTAGTACTCAATGACCATACAGCAACTTTAGTTGGTACTAAATATACATTCCCTGACGTCAGAATTGTTGAAGGTTCATTAAGAGAATTAAAATACAGAGTTGATAATGATATAGAGAATCAGAAATTTCAACTCAGTGATAAAGACGCAGATACAAGCTCCCTACGCGTACGTGTACAGGAATCACAAGGAGCGGGTTCAGGTGGATTTGAAATATATACTCAATTTGAATCTTTAAAAGATGTTGATGAAAATACTAAAGTTTATTTCTTACAAGAAAATCCATCAGGATTCTTTGAAATATATTTTGGAGATGGTGTCACTGGTTATAAACCTATTAATGATAATATTGTCACAATTGATTATGTTAAAACAAAAGGTAAAGAATCAAATGGTGCTAGTCAATTCTTTATGGTTGACCAAGTTAGTGGTAAAGTAGCAGATAATGAACCAACAGTTGTATCAAACGCAGCTGGTGGAGCAGACCAAGAAACATCTGAATCAATAAGATTCAATGCACCACTTACTTATATTGCTCAGGATAGAGCAGTCACAGCTCAAGATTACGCAGCTATTATTAAAAAGAATTTTAGTAATATAGATTCTATTGCAACTTGGGGTGGTGAAGACCAAACAATACCAGATTTTGGTAAAGCTTATGTGGCAGTAAAACCTCTATTAGCTGAAAAATTAACTGAGGATGAAAAGACAGAAATAAAAGGTGCTATATTAAAAGGTAAGAATGTAGTATCAATAACACCTGAGATTGTTGACCCATCATTTACAAGATTAGAACTAGATGTATTCTTTAAATATAATCCTAACTTAACAGATAGAACCGCAGTTGAACTTACAACTGTTGTAAGAGATACTATTAGTGATTTTAATTTTAATAACTTAAATAAATTTGATGGTGTATTTAGGCATTCACAATTAACAAATGAAATTGATAATTCAGACCCATCCATTCTTAATAGTACAATACGACCAAGAATGTTTCAAAACTTTACACCACTTACTGATACAGACGGGAATATAATAACTCAAAACCATACACTTACTTTTGCTGGTAAATTTTTAGATAGAGGTAGTTCAGCTAAAATGTTATTATCATCTTCACCATTTAAACTTAATGGGTCAGATACTAGTGACCATTTCTTTGGAGATATAGCAATTGATAATGATTCAACAAAAAGAACTGTAATAGTTTATAAAGTATCTGATGGTAAAAACGTAAGTGTGATAGCAGATGCTGGTTTAATAGATATAGCAAATGGTATAATTACGTTAAATAATTTCTTACCAACAACAAATTCACCTATTAGAGTTTCAGTTATACCTGATTCTTTAGACATTGCACCTAAAAGAGAACAACTATTAGATATAGAACAGGATAGAGTTGAGATAACACCAGAGATTGATACTATCGCAACAGCAGGTTCAAGTGGAAGTATAACATATACAACAACATCAAGACTTAAAGACTAATGGCAAAAACAAATCTAACACCTGGAGTTATAGAACTAGATGATTCAACTTTAGTTGATACTAAAGAACATATTCGTTTAGACCAAATTATACCTTCAGAGATTTTACATAATAAAACAAAACTAAGAGAGTTCTTAGAAGCTTATTATACTTTCATGAACATGGAAGAGTTTATATATCAAGAAACAAAAGTTTTTGAAGATATAGTTTTAGATAATGTCGCTAGATTTAGAGTACAAGATTCAACAAGAAATAATGAGTTCTTTGTAGATTCCGGAGCGGGTAATTCTGCATTAGTACTTAAATCACCAACAGGTAAAACACCAGCTAAATTTATTTTTGATGGTTCCTCATCATCGTTGGTTAGTGCCAGTGATGATACAATTGAAGTAGGTGTATTTAATCAACAATCATTGCCAGTTGGAACTCCTGTAGTTTATAAGAGTGGTGATGGTTCAGCAATTAATGGTTTAACAAATAACTTTACTTATTATATTATTTCATCAGCTGGTGGAAAAATTAAATTATCAACATCAGTAAATGGCAATTCAGTGGATATTGCTGGTGTAGGTACTGGAGTACTACATTCATTTGAAGGTGCTAATAGTACTATGACTATTCCAATTAGTTCAATTAATACAGCTATTTCGAATGGTAATGAACTGCCAGGAAGTTTACAACTTACAAGTGGTATTGGTAAAACATTTACCGTCACTAATTTAACTTCATTTAATGGTTATACTGCAACCTTAACTACTTTGATTAAAAGATACGTAGGACCAGGACCATCAAATATTATGAATACCATAGAAAAAGCTATGAACATCGATACAAATGATGATAGTTTTTTAACTATGATGCAAAAAGAAATTGGTGCTTCATTACCACGTAATACAGTTGGTAATAGAAGAACTCTTTATAAACTCATAAATGACTTTTATAAATTAAGAGGAAGTAGTGATAGTATAGAAATATTTTTTAGATTATTATTTAACGAAGAAGTAGAAGTAGAGTTTCCTTATGAAAAAACTCTTATACCTTCTCAAGGTGATTGGGACCAAGCTTTAAATCATACAACAACACTATCATCAGCAGCCAGTAATACAAACGTAATTAATATTACAGCAAGTAATGATAATATTAGACCAGGTTCTAAAATAGTTGATGGTACTCCACCTGGAAGTACTATTACTCTAAAGGACGGTATTGCCGACAGTGTTGAAGATAACCCAGTCACAGTATCATCTGTAGATGCAACTGGGAAGGTAATAACCTTATCCCAAGCAATTACTTTGTCATCTGGTGCAACTGTGACCTTCGTACCAAGAGGTACTTACCTAGACCAAAGAGGATTCTTATCTTACGACCAAGTTATAACTGATAGTAAAAAGTTTCAAAAGTTTTCTTACCTAGTCAAAACTGGTAGAAGTTTACAAGATTGGGAAAATGCTTTTGATAAATTAGTTCACCCAGCTGGATTTATATACTTTGCTGAAATTTTAATATTCTTACAATTAACAAAATCAGCTTTAGGAGAAGATGCGTTAGGTGATGGTGTAAGAAATGATGGATTAGCACCTATACTTAGAAAAGTTTTATCAGCTTTACCAACAAGACAGCCAGGTGTTATAGGTATTGAAGACCTTCCATTATTAGTAGAAGCATTTGCTTCAATATTCTCACCAATTGCTGAAGCTAAAATACATAAGTCAGGTTCACTATCATTAAACTTAAGAAATGGTGTTATAAGTGGTAGTAGTATTACAAGTGGTGGAACTGGATATACAAGTGCTCCAACAATTACAACATCTGATTCAGCAGCAGCTTCAGGATTTAACGCAGCAACTTTAACTGCATCACTTACAAATGGTAGGGTTTCAGCAATCACTATTGTAAATGGTGGTAGTGAATATGGAACTCCAGTTGCAACTTTCTCAGCACCAACCGCTATGACGTTTAATCCTGCCACTGCAGTTAATTTATCTAATGATACTATTACATTAACAACTGCTCAAGCAGCAGCATTAAATAATGGTGATATTGTCACATATAATAGTGGAGGTGGAACATCAATAGGGAATTTAACTAGTACAATATCCTATAAAGTTGTAAATAAATCTGGTAATAATATTAAGTTAGAACTGGCAAGTAATCCTGCAGGTGCAATTAATTTAAGTTCAGTTGGAAGTGGAACATCACATACTCTAACTGGTACAACAGCCACAGCAACTTTATCAAAAACTGATGGAACAGTTAAAGCAATTGAAATAACTGAAAAAGGTTTTGGTTATTCAGGTACTCAAACAGTTTCATTTAATGGCACAGCACAAGATGGTGTCACACCTACAAACCCAGCAGCAACAATTGGCGTAACATCTGATGGTGAATTGGATGTAGATGCAATAACTATTTCAAATACTGGTGCAGGTTTCTCACAACTATTTGCAACAGTACCAGCAAATCCAAACGCTACTAAGATAGCAAAAATAAAAGTACTTGGGCCATCACAAAAGAATTTTAGAACAGCACCTGGTATAACATTCCCACCGCCTGATGCAGTAGATGCTGAAGGTATTGCTTTATCAACTAACGTAACAGCTGCAGCTGTATTTACATTAGATTCAAATGGATTTATTACTAGTGGTGATATTACACCAAGTAATCCAGGTCTAGGATATACAAGAGACCCACTAATTAGATTAGCATCTGGTGCACATAACGAGATAAGAGTTAGAACTCAACACATTTTAGATTTAAGTTTAAATCATAATAATGTAAAACCAACAACAAGCATATTACATGTACCAAAACAAACAACTGGTTCTTTATTGGGTGGTAATTTAAGAGATGATATTATAAGTCATGTTGATTCAATTACAATTACAAATGCAGGTAGTGGATATACATCAGCAACAGTTTCATTCTCTGGAGGATTATCAAGTGTAGGTTCAACCACACCAGCTGAAGCAACAGCAACAGTATCGGGTGGACAAATAACTGCAATTACAATAACAAATCAAGGTGATGGATACGTATCAGCACCTACAATAACAATTAGTGGAGATGGTTCGAACGCAGCAGCTACAGCAACCATTGATGATACATATACGAGAACAGAAGAAACACCATCAAATGCTAAATTCTTACCAGCGTTTGATGTAGCAGTTAAGAATCCTAATTTTAGAACCATTATAAATAATGGATATAAACAAAGAAAAGGACAAAATTTCTATACTTCATCTAGGTTATACAATTCTAACCAACAAATAAGCTTTTTAGGTGACATAGAAATACAAAACGTCGATTCAACTAATATAAATAAATATAATACACGAACATTCGTGGATTTAGAATAGAAGGTAAAATAAAATGGCAGCAATAGTATCAAACACATTTAGAGTTGTAAATGCAAACAACTTCAAAGAAGATGTAGCTAATAGTGCGGTATATGTTGGTATTGGTAAAGGTGATGTATGGTCTAACTCTACATCAGATACTACTGATTTAGCAACAGCCCCTACACCAGGAGACCACTTAGATGAATTTGGAGTGGCAAGGTCTAACCTACAAGGTGTAAAGAAAATAGCATCATCTAATATTTCACACGTAACAAACAGACATACATGGGATGGTGCAACATCTTATGTAGCATGGGATTCAAAAGATTCAGATATCTTTGATAAGAAATTCTATGTTATAACAAATGAGTTTAAGGTATATAAATGTATAAAAGCTGGTTCAAGTGCATCAACACAACAACCAACACAAACTTTAACTCAACCACAAGCAGAATCTGATGGATATACATGGAAGTATATGTATACAGTATCAGTTTCAGATGCAGAAAAGTTTTTAACAAATTCATATATGCCAGTAAAATATATTGCTATGGGCGGAGAAGGCCAAGTAGCAGTTGCAAATTCTGGTACAAGTGATAAGATTATTCTAAAAGAAATAAGTGATGACATCGCCGTTGGTATGACAGTCACTGGAGCCAATGTTGGTTCTGCTAAAAAAGTTAGTGCAATAAATGGTTCTCAAATTACTTTAAACTCAGCTACTACAGGTACTGTAGCAATCAACACCATATTAACCTTCGCTTATGGTAGTGATTCAGATGCAGAAGCAAACCTGACTGAAGCTGATTATTCTCAATACCTAAACCAAAAAGCATCTAGAGATGATTCCTTAGCTGCAGGAATCGAAAGAATTGTTTTAGAAACAATTGACTCAGATGGTAATAGAACTGATTCAACAACATCAGGAGCTAATTATTCAAGTGCACCTACTGTCACAATCACTGGTGATGGAACAGGCGCAACTGCTACAGCAACTGTAGCTGGAAATGCTATCACAGGTATTACGATAACTAATAAAGGAACTAATTACACCAAAGCTAATGTAGTGATAACTGGTGGAGGCGGTTCCGGTGGAGCAGCTAGAGTCATTATTGCACCAAACTATAGAGGAAAAGGTAAGAGTGGTCATGGTACAGACCCAAGAGCAGAACTTGGTGGATTCTTTATGGCACTTAACGTTAAACTAGATGGTGCTGACGGAAGTGGAGACCTTGGTGTTGATAATGATTTTAGACAAGTAATGTTATTAAAGAATCCATTAAATGGTGCTGGTATAGCATCACCTTTAGTAGAAGGTAATATAGCTTCTTCGGATACTTTAAAAGCTTTAGATTATTTAGACTTTTCAGGCTCATTCAGTTCTGGAAGTGGAGTAGGAGATTTCGTAGTTGATGAATTAATTACAGGTGGTTCAGCAAACGCACCAAAAGCTTTTGTCACAGAGATTAATACTACTGATGGATTTGTATACTATCATCAAAATGAAAAAACAGGTTATGAACCATTTGATAATGGTGAAGTAATTACTGGTGCTACAAGTGGTACAATAGGTACTCTTGAATCTACCGCTGTTAAATATTCAGAGTTAGATAGAGAATCTGGTGAAATACTATTCTTAGAAAATAGATTACCAATTAACAGAACAGCAACACAGATTGAAGATATTAAAATTATATTAGAATTCTAATATAGTTAAAGGAAAATTTTATGGCAACGACTAATATTAAAAACTATAATGTGACACCTTATTACGATGACTTTGATGAAACCAAAGGATTTCATCGTATATTATTTAAGCCAGGTGTTTCAGTTCAAGCAAGAGAGCTCACACAAATGCAAACCTTGCTTCAAGCTCAAATTGATAGGTTTGGTAAGTACGCATTTAAAGAAGGTGATTCAGTAATAAATGGTGAAGTATCATTAGATGTTGAACGTGATTATATTAAAGTCGAGCCAAGTTTTACTCATAGTTCAACTACACATACAACTACAGCTGCATTACTTACATCATTAGTAGGTTCAACATTAACAGGTCAAACAAACGCTGTCACAGCTACAGTGGTTGGAGTTGAAGCAACTGAAGGTAGTAACGCACATACAATTTATTTAAAATATACTGGGTCCGGTACAGGTAATACATTTAAATCTTTCGTTGCTGGAGAAGTATTACAAAGTAACGCATCTGGTACTCCATTCGTAAAAGTTGGTGGTGGCTCAGGTGGAGCTTCCATTGCAGCAACAAATCCAGTAGGACAAAACGCAGTATTTAATTTAAAAGAAGGTGTATATTTCTTAAAAGGAAACTTTGTATTTGTACCAGGTGGGTCAATTACTCTTGATAATGCTGGAGATAAATATTCAAACACACCAAATAATATAGTTGGTTTACAAGTCACAGAAAGTACAGTATCATCAGCTGAAGATACAAGTTTAGTTGATAACGCTTTAGGCGCTCCAAACTTTTCAGCTCCAGGTGCTGATAGATATGCTATTACAACAACATTAGTAAAATCTGCTAGCGTAACTAGTATAGCAGTTTCCAATTTCGTAATCTTAGCTGAAATTAATAATGGTATAATGAAGGTTGATAAAACTGATAATCCTGACGTACCGTTGGATAGAAGATTAGCAAAAAGAACATTTGAAGAATCAGGTGATTACGCAGTTCAACCTTATCAATTAAATATTAAAGAACATTTAGATGATGAAGCTGGTAATAATGGTCATTTAACTAGTTCAAATGGTGGTAGTGCAACAAAGGTTGCTGTTCATGTTGAACCTAACACAGCATATGTTAAAGGGTTTAGAGTTGAACATACAACTACTGAATTAGATTTAAATTTAGATAAACCTAGGTCAACAGCTACAGGTGATGAAGATTTTAATACAATTACTGGATATACTCAAACATTAAATATTGGTAATTACGTAAAACTAAAATCAAGTGCTTGTACTGGTGTACCAAATATTGACAACTTTGAATCAATAAATTTACATAGTGCCACTGGTGGAGGTGGTTCCGTAGTTGGTACCGCAAGAGCTAGAGGTATGGAAGTTGTAGGTAGTGATATTAGATTATATTTATTTGATATAGTCATGTCATCAGGAGCATTTGGTTCTGTAAGAAGTTTAAAACAAGGTACAACAACTTTCCAAGCTGATTTTGCAACAGGAGCTGAAGGTGTATTATTTGAAACCAATGCTAATACAGCTATAGTTCCATTACCATATAGAGCTATCAGATCTTCTGATGCAGCAGCTACATTTTCAGTTAGAGTAAGACAATCATCAAGTACGAATGGTAATTCAATTACCGTACCTAGTGGATTAACAGCAATTAATGAAGGTACTGTAGTTGCACAAAAAGTAAATGTTTCTAGTGGAGCATTTACAGGTAACGTTCAAAACTATAGTGCTAGTATTTCAGGTCAAACAATTACTCTAGGAGAATCTGCAGGTTCAGGAAATAGATTTGATGTAATATATACAGCAACACTTGCAAACCAATCAACAAAATCAAAACAATCAACAACAGTCACTGATTTAAGCGTAACACTTTCAGGTGGAAGAGCAAGTTTAGCAAAAGCTGATGTTTATGAAATAACAGATATAAGAACAGCAGCTAGTGGTGGTGGTGTTTCAATTAAAGAACAATTTAATTTAGATACAGGACAAAGAGATAATTTCTACGCACCAGGTGCTATTGTATTAAAGCCTGGAATTACTGCACCAACAAGTGCTATCTTTGTCACATTTAAATATTTCACACATAACACAGGAAATTATTTCTCAGCTGAATCATATCCTGATTATGATAATATACCAGAGTTTAATTCGCCAGTATTAGGTAAAGTAAAACTAAGAGATGTAATTGACTTTAGACCTAGAATGAACGATGCTGGTACAGGATTTACTGGTACTGGAGCAGTTGTTGCGAGTAATGGATTCCCTGCTGATTCAACAACCTTTGGAGCTACAATAGAACATTGGATGCCAAGAACAGATACTTTATTCATTGATAAAAATGGAGAATATGGTATTGTCACTGGCGTAACAGATCCAATAGCACCAGTAGCACCCAAATCACCTGATGATTCTATGGCAATTGCACACTTACAAGTTGCTCCTTACGTATTTAAAGTAGATGAAGATATACATCCAGTACTCATTGACAATAAAAGATATACAATGAGAGATATCGGTAGATTAGATAGAAGATTAAAGAACGTTGAGTACTTTACATCTTTATCTTTATTAGAACAAAGTGCTGCTGATATTCAATTAGGTGTTGGTGCTAATGAAAGATTAAAAAATGGATTTATAGTAGATAATTTCCATGGTAGTAGAATAGCAGATTCATCAAATCCTGAATACTCAGTTGCAATGGATAGAAAAAGAGGTGTATTAAGACCTCAATCAATTAATAGAAATGTTAACTTAATTAGAAAAACAAATGATGCAGTAGCTAATAGTTCAACACACAATTTAGCAGTTAAAAGTTCTTCTTTAGTACATTTACCATTTAGTGAAACTAATTTTGTCAACCAACCATTCTCATCAGAATTTATAAATGTAAATCCTTATAATATATTTACATGGACAGGTGTTTGTAAACTATCACCAGAGTCTGATGAATGGAAAGAAACAAACGTAGCCCCAACAGTTTATATTGACGATACAGCAGACTTTGAACAATTCAAACAAATGGCTGAACAAGAAGGTATACTAGGAACTGTTTGGAACGAATGGGAAACAACATGGGTTGGTGTATTCACCGAAGAAGAAAGGATAGACCAATGGTCAGACGGTCAAGGTGGCGGTGGTTTTACAGATCAAACCACAACGATTACAACTACAGAACAAACAAGAAGTGGATATAATACTGAGTTATCATTTGACACAGTCACAAGAAGTGATGGAACAAAAGTAATAACAGCTAATTGGATACCGTTTATACGTTCAAGAGAAATTAATTTTAAAGCACAATTACTTAAACCTAACACTAAGTTTTACGCTTTCTTTGATGGAACTGATGTATCAAACTTTGTAAGAGAAGAAACATTTAGTAATTCTAATCCTTTTGAGTTCTCAGATAATTCATCTGTAAAAGACCACGGTGGAGAAACTGTTCACCATGAAGGAGCTGGAGCTCTTGTATCTGATTCTCAAGGTGTAATAAATGGTTCATTCGTTATACCAAGAAACGATGTATTAAAGTTTTCAACTGGTGTTAGAGAATTTAGATTATCAGATGATAGTTCGAATAGAAGAAATGTAGAAACATCTTCAGCTGAAGCTCAATATCATGCACAAGGTCTATTAGAAACTTTACAAGAAACTATTATATCTACAAAGGTTCCAGTACTAGTACATTCTGAATTATCAGAAAGTAGAACAATAACTGAAACTGAAGTTGAAACAGAAACAACAACATGGGAAGACCCATTAGCACAAACTATTCTTATTGATAGAAAAGGTGGTATGTTTGCTTCATCAGTTGAATGTTTCTTTAGGTCAAAGGATGCTAATATTCCTGTAAGATTAACAATACGTACAACACAAAATGGTTATCCTACTCAAAAAATAGTACCGGGAGCAGATGTTATATTATATCCAAGTTCAGTTAATTTAGCATCAGATTTAAGTGTTAATAATGGTATAGGTAATGCTGATACAGCAACTAAATTTAGTTTCGAACATCCAGTTTATTTAGCACCTGATGTAGAATACGCAATTGTACTTACATCCGCTTGTGATAACTACGAAGTTTATATTGCTAATATGGGTGGAAGCGATTTAACCGATAATACTAAGAGAATATCAAAACAACCATATAATGGTGTATTCTTTACATCTCAAAATGCTTCAACTTGGACAGCAGAACAATATAAAGATTTAAAATTTAAATTAAATAGATGTGAGTTTGACATTGCTAAGAAAGGTGAGATTAATTTAGTTAACGATGTTTTACCAACTAGAAAAATTAATGTATCATCAATAGGTACAACCAGTGGACAAAAAACATTTACAGTATTTGCGAAGAACCATGGTATGTATGTAGCAAATAGTAAGGTCACAATTAGTGGAGCTTCGGCTGCAGTAAATGGAATTCCAGCTTCAGAGATTGGAACAACATCTAGTCCAGTAACGCATAACATTACATCCTTTACTCATGACTCATTCGTATGTGAAAACGCTAGTGGTAGTACTAACGCTACATCTACTGGTATTGGCGGTAATTATGGTATAGAAATTACTCAAAACTTTATGATGGATGTTGTATATCCAATGATAGAAAATATACAAGTACCAGGAACTAAGATTAATATGTATATGAAACCTACAGGTGGTCGATCAGCCAGTGGTTCAGAAACAACACATACTTTAGATTCTTCAGAAATAAGAGTTTTACCAAATAGAAACTTTACATTCTCAAGACCTCGTATGGTAGCATCATCAGCTAATGAAGCTGGTCCAATGAGTGGAGACAAATCAATGCAAATAAGATTGGAGTTGGAATCAACCGATGCTGGTCTTTCACCAATCATTGATATGAATAGAACTTCACTATTTGCAATTCAAAATAGAATTAATTCAGAGAATGGTTCAGAAGCTGTAATAAAAAATGGACCAAACGTAAGTAAGTATTTTACTAAGGTTATTAATTTAGATGAACCAGCTGATACATTGGATGTATTCATATCAGCTAAACAACCATCTGGAACTTTAATAGAACTTTATTATAGAGTATGTGATTCAGATGAAGATATCGAACAAGTAGCATTTGTTAAAGATGACCCTGAAAAAGCTATACCAACAGGAAAAGTATTTAAAGAAGCTCATTATCTAGTTGATAAAGCTGGAGATAACTTTGCAAAAGTACAATTTAAGATAGTATTAAAATCAACTTCATCTGCAATTATACCAGAAGTAAAAGACCTCAGAGCAATTTGTAGTACATAGGAAATATCATGGCAAGAAAAAAAGTAGATAATCAACCACATTTAGAAAGGGATATGAACAGTCAAGCGATTATAAATACTAATAAGAACGCTTTTGTTCAAAGACGATTACAAAAGGCTGAACAAATAGCAAGAGAAGAAGAGTTTCAAAATATGAAAAACGAATTAGAGGAACTCAAGAAAATAGTTAAAAAGTTGAGTAAATAAATATGCCACAAAATAGCGAAACAAGAATATTAACATCAAATACTCTAGAACAGTTTAGACAAAAATCTAACGATATATCTTTAGATGTTGGTGATAATAAATTAATTGACTCTAGAATATTAGATAAAACAAAAACATTTACTGCATCAGCCGGCCAAACTTTCTTTGAAAGTGGTACAATGAGATATGAACTTAAATCTGAAGAAACTTTTGATGATACATCTCATCAAATAGCAAATCCAGTTGGAAGAGTAAGAGTATATAACGGAAGTACTGAACTTACTCAAGCTTTATCTGGTACAAATACTTTTAGAGCACCATTATACGTTGCTAACATTGCTCTTACTGGTTCACCAACACTTACTAAGTTTGTAGAAAATGCTATAGTTTATCAGGCATCTTCGAATCAAACTGATATGAATGCCTCGGCAGTTACTTTCAAAGGTAAAATATTATCTGCTTCTGTAGCTGATGGTATAAGATTAAAAACAGATATAGGTACTTATAACTCAAGTGCAGCTTTAAGAGTTCATGTAGGTACTGGTGGTGGAAGTGCAAGTACAGATACAATTACAGCATCACAACACACAGGTAAAACTTCAATTGATACTACATTCGGTAGAATTATTCAATTAAATAGTGGAGCTTCAAATGGAGATGTTATTAAGGTTGTATCACATTCATTAGTAGATGCAATTAACGAAGTACAAGATGATGTTGGAGATATTACATCATTAAATACAAATACAACTGCAGATATAGTAGCATCAATTAATGAATTAGAAGTTGGTATAAGAGGTACAAGTAATAATTTAGTAGCATCTGATTTATCAGGCATGTCAGCAAATAATGTTGTATCTGCCATATTAGAACATGAAACAGACATAGGTAATATGTCACTTACAGTATCAGCAAACAATTTAACAGGTGCTATAAACGAATTAGAAGCTGATTTATTTAACGCAGAAGGTAGTGATAAAAGAACACTTAATAGTTTACTTACAACAGATAAAACATCAATTGTAGATGCTATAAATGAAATCCATGATGATGCGTTAGCAAGTGCTAAATTAGTTTCATCCAGTACACAGACATTTAATTCAAATTTAATTTTTGGAACATCAGGTAAAACATTTACTTTTAACTCAGGAACCACATTAGATTTAAGCCAAGCTTCTCTAGTAATTGGTGCAGGTGGAGAAAACCTAGCATTTAATACTGCATTCTTAGCATTAACTGCAAATGATAATAGTAATAGTGCCGTAAATAGATTAGGATTAGAAGTTAGAAGAGCTGGTTCAGGAGCAGATGCTAAATTACAATGGAACGAAGTAGACCAAGTAGGTTCTAATCCTGAGAGAGCATGGCAATTAGTAGGATTAAACGATAGTGGTAATGCATCACAAACTGCAGATATTGTCACTTTCTATAATGCAAAAGAGTTAATTAGTTCAGCTACACAAGCTGGAACAAATGGTATACAAGCTATATGGACAGCTACAGGAAATGCTGCAAATGGTTCTGGGTCATTTGATTTTACATTTACAAAAGACCCAACAGTCACATTCTCCGGAGGAGATGTCACAGGTAATTTTACACTTACAAATTTAACTGATGCAAGTAATGTGGCTCTTACAATCGGGTCTGGAGTTGTAGAAAATAGTATGTTAGCAGGTTCAATCACTGCTGCTAAATTAGCTGGTTCAATACCTAATAGTAAATTATCAAATTCATCTTTTGAATTAGATGCAGATTCGGGTACCACAAACTCAGTTAATCTTGGAGAAACATTATCTATATTAGGTACATCTGGAGAAGTAGAAACTTCAGTAAGTGGAAATGCTGTCACAGTTGGTTTACCAAGCGATGTCACAATAGGAAACGATTTAACAGTCACAGGTGATTTAATCGTTCAAGGTGATACCGTCACATTAAATACATCAACATTACAAGTTGAAGATACATTAGTATTAATGGGTAATAGTGGTACACTACCAACAACTGGTGGATTCGGATTAGAAACAAGATTATTTAGTGGAAGAGCTAACCAAACAATCAATAATAGAACATGGAGTTCTACAGGTAAACATCCAGGTGCAGCTTCAAACGTAACTGGTTCTCACTCAATTGTATTTAACTTTGCTTATGACCCAGGCAGTGGTCAACCTAAAGGTAGATGGGAAATGGATGGTTCACCATTACTTTCAGCAGCTACAGCAGGTACTCCTCAGATTGAAGGTCAATCATTTGGAACAGGAGATAACTTAATATTCTCAGCAGGTGCTGGGTTAAGTGAAACCGTAGTAAACTCAAGTGGTACAAATACAGTCACATATACAAATACAGATTTAGGTTCATCACAACCTATATTTAAAAATATTGCAGCTGATAGTGGCGCAAACGCAGTAGCCGATTCTAATAATGATACATTACAAATTTTTGGTGGAACAGCTTTAGCATCAGTAGGTGATGCAAGTAATGATAGAATAACAATTAATCACTCGAACGTTGGAGCCGGTGCAGCAACTTATGGACAAACTGGTTCAGAAGATGGTCAATATATTAAATCAATAATTGTAAATGCTCAAGGTCACGTAACTGCAGTTTCGGCTGATAATTTCGATAATAGATATGATAACTACGGAAGTTGGTCATTAACAGCTGACTCAGGCGGTACTGCAACAATTAGTACTGGTAATACCGTAGATATTCAAGGCGGTACAGCACTTACGACCACAAGGTCAGGTGATAATGTTTCAATCGCATTGAATAACACATCAGTTTCAGCGGCTGCGTATGGAGGTAATTTAAGATTTAATACCTTTACTGTTGATGCTCAAGGTAGATTAACAGCTGCAGGAAATGGTTTAACATTAAGTGCAACTGGATTAGTTAGCATTAATAGTTCTGGACAAATTTCTACATCCGCAGATAACTATGGGTCTTGGACTTTCCAAGAAGGAAATGGTAGTGAAACAGGTACAG